>OOCD01000068.1_pt1 | contig 77472 bp, 77 predicted proteins | sample 1671791 | NCBI WGS metagenome assembly OOCD01 (sample SAMN06348193, study PRJEB24527) | human gut metagenome | biome: human gut; feature: ankylosing spondylitis patient; material: feces | host: Homo sapiens | place: China | collected 2015-10
GTAAATAATTTTTAATTCGATAAAAATATATAATTCTTTTAATTCCAGATGAATAATAAAAGTAAAATTATACAAAATGTTTCACGTGAAACATTTTATTATAGAAATGCATATATATAAGTGCTATAATAAAAACAATAAAAAAGGAAATGAGGATTAAAATGAGCAGAATTATAGCAATCGCCAACCAAAAGGGTGGTGTAGGTAAAACAACAACGGCGATTAACCTTGCTTCCTGTTTAGCCGAAGCAGGAAAAAAAGTTTTGACAATTGATCTTGATCCACAGGGAAATATGACGAGTGGATTAGGTGTAAATAAAAATGAATTGGAAAACACGGTATACGAATTAATGCTGGATGAATGTTCTATCAAAGAAAGTATGGTAGATACGGTAGTGGAAGGCATGAAAATTATACCGTCCAATGTAAATCTTGCAGGAGCAGAAATTGAACTGTTAGGCATTGAAGATAAAGAATATATTTTGAAAAATGCTGTAGATTATGTCAGGGATGATTATGATTTTATAATTATTGATTGTCCGCCGTCATTGAATATGTTGACAATTAACGCCATGACTACGGCTGATTCTGTACTTGTTCCAATCCAGTGTGAATATTATGCGTTAGAGGGACTCAGTCAGTTGATACACACTATTGATCTTGTACAGCAGAGATTGAATCCTGAACTTCATATTGATGGTATCGTTTTTACCATGTATGATGTAAGAACAAATCTATCAAACCAGGTTGTTGAAAATATAAGAACAAATCTTGATACAAAGATTTATGATACATTAATACCTAGAAATATACGTCTTGCAGAAGCACCATCACATGGATTACCTATTAACATGTATGATACAAAATCTGCAGGATCAGAGAGCTATCGTATGTTAGCAAAAGAAGTTATGGAAAGGAAGAATGTATAAAATATGGCAACAAAAAAACGTGGTTTGGGACAGGGAATAGATTCATTGATTCCAAATAAAGTAAATGTAAATAAAGAATCAGAGATAATAAAGGTAAATGCAGATTCTGGGAAGAAAGATGGAATTTTTGTCAATATTAATAAAGTAGAACCAAACAGGGAACAGCCAAGAAAAAATTTTGATGAAGATTCATTAGTAGATTTATCAGAATCCATTAAACAGGTAGGGGTACTTCAGCCATTGCTTGTATTAGATAAAAAGGATTATTACGAAATCATTGCAGGTGAGCGACGCTGGAGAGCTGCAAAACTTGCAGGATTAAAAGAAGTTCCAGTCCGGATCATGAATCTTACGGATCAGGAAGTAGTAGAAATTTCATTGGTGGAGAATATACAGAGAGAAAATTTAAATCCAATTGAGGAAGCGTTTGCATATAAAAGACTTTTGACAGAATTTCATTTGAAACAGGATGAGGTTGCCGAGCGTGTTTCTAAGAGCAGAACGGCAGTAACCAATTCGATGAGACTTTTGAAATTAGATGAACGTGTTCAGCAGATGGTAATTGATGATATGATTACAACTGGTCATGCAAGGGCACTGCTTGGAATTGAAGATGCGGAAAAACAATATGCAACGGCTCAGAAAATTTTTGACGAAAATTTGAGCGTACGTGAGACAGAAAAGCTGGTAAAAAAAATCCAAAAGAATAAAGATGTTCCTGTAGAAAAGAAAAAGGTTTCAGATCCTGCAATGGAAGCAATTTATCATGATTTAGAGGAAAAGATGAAATCAATCCTTGGAACAAAAGTCGCTATCAATAAAAAGGATGATCAAAAAGGAAAAATCGAAATTGAATATTATTCTATGGATGAATTAGACCGGATTATTGATCTGATTCGTACAATCGCATAAAATACACAGAACATTTGTTCTAAATAACGAAAGGTAAAATAATGATTTCAAAGTATTTAGGAATTGATTCAGATTATATTATTATAGGACTCTGTGGGGTTCTGTTGATTTTATTTATATTGGTGATTATAAATATTGTTCAGATGAAAAAACTGAAAAAGAATTATCGTATTTTTATGAGCGGAAAAGATGCGAAGACATTGGAAGATACATTGATTCAAAGGCTCGATCAGGTTGATTCCCTGTTAGAATCAAATGAAGAAAATGACAGAAATATTAAAGTACTCTCTAAAAATATGCAGTGTACCTATCAGAAAATGGGACTTATTAAGTATGATGCATTTCATGAGATGGGCGGAAAATTAAGTTTTTCTCTTGCAATGTTAGATATGCGCAATAATGGATTTATTATTAACGCAATGCACACCAGAGAAGGCTGCTATACATATATTAAAGAAATTATTGATGGCAATTCCGTAATTGTTTTATCAGAGGAAGAGCAGGAAGCTTTAAAACGTGCAATGAATCCAAATAGCGATTTGAAAAATTCAAATGAGGAATAATGAAAAATAAGATAATGGAGAGATAATGATAATACGGCAGGTCAAATCACTTGTAGGCGGAGAAACACTGGCGGAACCGGTTATAACGAAAGAAAAAGAAATATTGATATCCGGCGGAACTGTGTTAAAACCGGAGTATTTGGATCTGATTTCTTTTTTGGGAATTGGTACAGTATGTATCGAAGATCCGTATGAAGCCTTTGAAACAACACATTTGATTATCAATGAAGAAAGAGAAAAGTATTATGTCAGTGAAGTACAGAAAATTCTGGAGAATCATATATACCATGGAAAAAATTCACTGAGCAAAATGGCTGAGCTGGCAAATGAAATTGTCAGTGAAATAACAAAAGCAGAACAGCCTAAGGTAATAGATATAGAAGAACGCAATGGAAATCTTTATGAGCATACGGTACAGGTGACTATGTTGTCTCTGGCAGTTGCTAAAATGTTAAAAGTAAAAGAAGAGGATTATATTGATATTGCCATAGGGGCATTATTGCATGATCTTGGTATGCGTTATACTACGGTTCCATATATTAATTTTGATATGGATAGCAGACCGGCATCTGAAGTATTTGAATTAAAAAAACATACAATACTGGCATATTCAGCGTTAGAAGGTGAAGACTGGATATCACCGGTCTCAAAAAAAATGGTATTAACACATCATGAGAGAAAAGATGGATCAGGATATCCTTTAAAACAAAAAACAAAGGATATAGAGTGTAATATATTACAGGTGTGTGATGCATTTGATTGTATGATTTCCGGAATGGAATGTAAAAGAATCAGTGTACAGCAGGCACTTGAGACAATGATCGAGGCGGCAGACCTCTTATTTGAACGGAAAATTGTAAAAGTAATACAGAAAATGGTTGCATATTATCCGGTTGGTACGAAAATCAGGCTGAATACAGGAGAAACAGGGATTGTCATATGCCAGACGGATAATTCGATTCGTCCAATCGTTGCGGTATTGGATCAGACGAATCAAATGACGGAAATCAGGTATGACCTGACAAAAAATAAAAAAATATCAATTCTGCAGTTGGTTTAAGAATGGAGATCAGTGTGAAAAATACATTTTTCACACACAAGATTTGTGCTGGCACACAAACTTGAGATGCGCTGGAGGAAAGCGCAGGAATGGAGATAAGTATGCATAAATTTTTAAGAGCAGTCGGTCTTTCTGATATTAAGAAAGAAGAACTCGAAAAAATATGTAAAGATATAGAAGCAAAACCAGATACGATTAAGGTGGCAGAGGATTCTGAAGGAAATGAATTTGCAGAACTTTGTTATCAGTTTGGTGATTTTTTTGGCCTGACATTAAGAGGTACCTATCGGGAAGATGATATATTTGAGATGGATTATTACTATCCATATTTTTTTGGCACAATGTTATCCACAAGAGAACAGGCAGAAGTGGAAAAGCATGCGGAAAAAGAGTCCTATGCGGGGATATGTGATGAAGTCCGGATAGGTGTAACATTAATTTTCTATCTGCAGAATGTTGTTGATTTTCTGGCAGTAAAAGGATCAAAAAGATATATGAATCTGGAAGAGGGTGTCATTTTAGGTGCACTTTCCACAGAGGGAAAAATTTTGCTCCCAATTAACAAAGCTGAGAAAAAAAATAAACAGAATCAGCAGAATACCACAGATCGCAATTATCTGGTTGCAGCTGCAAGAGACGGGGATGAGAATGCAATTGAAAATTTAACATTAGAAGATATTGATACATATTCCATGTTATCGAGACGCATTACCCATGAGGATGTACTCAGCATTGTCGATTCTTATTTTATGCCATATGGTATTGAAAGCGATCAGTATGCAATCCTTGGCGAAATCATGGACTGCAGGATGGAGCAGAATAATCTTACCGGTGAGAATGTATGGGTACTTGATATCTGTTGCAATGAGATGAATTTTGGTGTATGTATCAATCAGAAAGATCTGGTTGGGGAGCCACAGGTTGGAAGAAGATTTAAGGGCATTGTATGGATGCAGGGAAGTATAAAATATAGAGAATAAGTATAGATATTTTTGAGAAAGTATGATAGAATAAAAAAGCTGTATGTGGATTTACCACATACAGCATATATATCTTATATAAGTTCTCATAGTTAAATGGATATAACAAGCGCCTCCTAAGGTTTAATCATGGTTAAACCCAGTGAAAACACAGAGGTGGTAAATCGGAATTCGATTCCAACAGGGATTGACGAAGATGTCAAAGTAAGATACAATGGAAATTCATCACGAAAGTGATTGGATTCATAGATATGGCAACCGTAGCCCAAAAGGTGTGAAAACCTTGAAAATACGGCATTTGTCTCCTTAGTTAAATGGATATAACGGGGTCCTCCTAAGACTCTATTGTAGGTTCGATTCCTATAGGAGACGCTACATTTTAGCGGTAATGAAGATAAAATCATTGCCGCTTTTTTCATGCAATTTTATCAATTTCGATGGCAAATTTGTCAGCGAAAAGTGATTGAAAAATGGATTTTGTCAGCGAAAATGAAATCTTGTCATCAGGATTTATTTTTAAGATTGTCACACGGAGAGATGGTATAATAAATGAAATGGCAAATGGCGTGGATATCCAAATTGATGTGTTGGCAATTGCTAAGAAGAAAGAGAATGTAAAACTGTTTTTTATTGAGGCAAAGAAAACACAGTTAACGTTAAGAGATTTAGGGCAGTTATGGTCATATTGTAAACTTGTAGTTCCGGAAGAAGCGTTTTTAATGTCATCGTTAGGATTAGGTAGTTTAAATAAATTACTTAATGCATTTAGAAGAGAAGATCTTTTAGATTTTGGAGATGGTAAGAAAATTAAAAAGATGAAGATAGCAAAATGGGATATTAGGACGAATGCACCAGATATGGTAAGTATGATTCCTAAAATATAAATTAAAGTAAAGGAGAAGAAAATATGGAGATAGCAGAACAAATTGATGATTTTTTTAAAAGAACGGGACAAACAGTGTTCATTGAGGCAGAAGCCAAGGAAAGCAGAGTACAAAATTTTATAAGAGATTACAATAATAGATTATCGGAAAATCTCAATATTTCTGATGATGGAATTATTGCTTTGGATGATGATGCAAATAAATGGGGACTAGAATTACGTTGTTATTTCAATGATATCATTTGCTTATTACAGGAAATGGATTGAAGTAAAAAAATAAAAACTGTAGAATGAGATAAAGGGAAAGAATAATATGATTATTTATGTGGATGCAGATGCCTGTCCAGTAGTCCGCATTGTTGAAAAGATTGCAGAAAAATATATTATTCCGGTTACGCTCTTATGTGACACAAATCATGTACTTGAATCAGGTTATAGTGAAGTGATTGTTGTTGGGGCCGATGCTGATGCGGTGGATTATAAGCTGATCAGCATATGCCACAAGGGAGATATTGTTGTATCGCAGGATTATGGGGTGGCGGCAATGGCACTTGGAAAAGGTGCGTATGCAATTCACCAGTCAGGAAAATGGTACACAAATGACAATATAGACCAGATGCTTATGGAACGGCATCTGAATAAGAAAGCCCGGAGGGCATCCGGGAAGAATCATGTAAAAGGACCAAAGAAACGGACACCAGAAGATGATGAGCATTTCAGCGAGTCATTTGAGAAAATGATACGCATGGCAATTCAGAACAGAAAAGGAGAAAAAAATGGCAAAGAATGAAAGATTTGAAAGAACATACTCACAGGGAACAATGAATGTGACAGAAATCTGGGTAGATAAGGAAACAGGAGTAAATTATCTTTATCATGCAGCGGGATATTCGGGAGGATTGACACCGCTTTTAGACAGAGATGGCAAACCGGTTATTTCTCCGATTGTAAATGGATAATGGAAGTGAAGTCTGATGACTAAGAAAGAATGGTATAAACAGCTCTTTGAACATCTCGAAGCCTCGAAGTTCAGGAGCAGTTTTCATTTGAAGCAAAAGGATATTGATTACATCAATGAAAAAGACTTGGATGTCATACGACAGCATGCACAGGATTTTATAGCAAAGCGTGAAACACCAGCATATATTCCGAATGATGGGAAGCAGACACCTACTAAGGGACATCCGGTATTTATTGCACAACATGCAACCGCAACATGTTGTCGAGAGTGTATCAGGAAATGGCATAAGATGCAGCCAGGCAGGGAATTAAGTCAGGTGCAGCAGGATTACCTGGTGGATGTAATTATGACATGGATTGAGAAAGAACTTGCCAGAGCAAAGGAGAACTGATTTGAATATACAGATATTTGGTACAAAGAAATGTAATGATACGAAAAAGGCAGAACGCTTTTTTAAAGAGCGTGGCATCAAGTATCAGTTTATTGATATGAAAGAAAAAGGCATGAGCAAAGGAGAATTTAATTCTGTTGCTCAGGTTAATGGTGGTCTGGATAATATGATCAACTGGTCTGGAAAAGATAAGGATCTGCTTGCACTTATCAAATATATAGCAGATGAGGACAAGCTGGAGAAGGTTCTGGAGAATCCGCAGGTTATCAAAACTCCGGTAGTGAGGAATGGAAAACAGGCGACACTTGGATATCAGCCGGATGTATGGAAAGGATGGAATTGATGTATATACTTAGGACAGTACAAGGAGATATAACGAAAATCACAGATGTTGAGACAATCGTCAATGCGGCCAACAATTCCTTATTAGGTGGAGGAGGTGTTGATGGTGCAATTCACCGGGCGGCAGGACCGGAGCTTTTGGCAGAGTGCCGGACTCTTCATGGATGCGAGACTGGTGAGGCAAAAATCACCAAGGCATATAATTTACCTTGTGATTATGTAATACACACAGTTGGACCGATATGGAATGGTGGAAGGACGCAGGAAGAGGAGCTTCTGGCAAGCTGTTATTTCAATTCTATGAAGGTTGCATTAGAGAATGGAATCAGAACAATCGCATTTCCATCCATATCGACTGGAGTGTATAGTTTTCCGGTAGAATTGGCAGCAAAGATAGCGGTAAAGACAGTTAATAGATTTCTACAGGATAATCCAGACAGTTTTGATTTAGTGGAATGGGTGCTGTTTGATTCACATACAGAGGAAATATATGAAGCAGCAGTGGATAAAACAGTATAATGGAGTACATCTTCATGTTATACGGAATAAGTATTATATATCGAAAGGGTAATAAAAATGGGTGACTTAACATATACTAATTCTATGATGAATGAAATTAGAGAGTTATTATTAAACGCACGTCAGCATGTGGCAGTGCAGGTAAATACAGAGCTATTGTCTACTTATTGGAATGTTGGTAGGATTATTGTTGAGCATGAACAGGAAAATAAGGAACGTGCCGACTATGGCAAGCAGACTTTAAAGCAGCTTTCAAAGGATTTAACAAAGGAGTTTGGGAAAGGATTTTCTGTTTCCAATCTCCAATTTATGCGACGGTTTTATCAAAATTATCAAATTCAACAGACGGTGTCTGTTAAATTGTCGTGGTCTCATTATTGCGAACTTCTTACAATCTCTGATGCAGATAAGCGTAGTTTTTACGAAAAGGAATCAATCAATTCCGGATGGTCGATACGTGAATTAAAGCGTCAGATATCCACGTCGCTTTATGAGAGATTGCTTCTGTCAGAGGGAAAAACAAATAAAGAAACTGTGTTGGCACTTGCAGAAAAAGGCATAGAAATGGCTACTCCCCTTGATATTATTAAGGATCCGTATGTGTTTGAGTTTTTGGGTGTGCCTGAAAATAAACCTATGCTTGAAAGTGATCTTGAAAAAGCGCTGGTTGCACAAATTGAAAAATTTTTGCTAGAATTAGGACGAGGGTTTATGTTTGTTGGTACACAACAGCGTATAACTCTAAATAATACACACTATTATGTGGATATGGTTTTCTATAACAAAATACTTCGTGCGTATGTGTTGATTGAATTAAAGACAACAAAACTTATGCCAGAAGCCGCTGGACAACTTAATATGTATCTGAACTATTATGCAGCAGAAATTAACGATGAACACGATAACCCGCCTATCGGTATTATTTTGTGTACGGATAAGGACAGCGTAGCTGCTGAATATGCCCTTGGTGGATTGTCAAATAACATTTTTGCTTCTCGTTATGTATCTTATATTCCCAATAAGGAACAGTTGGTAGCACAAGTAGAAGCTGTTTTGAATGAATGGAATAAACCAGAATAAAGTAAGAAAAATGAGATATGGCAGTTATCGGGAATGTCATCAAAATAGCACAGATTATAAAAAAAGGCATAGCACCCATCACAGGTCCTATGCCTTTGCATTTTCCGGCAGCAGCATCCGGTCATCAATATAGTAGTCGCAGGATATCTTGCGGCTGTTGTGTCCGTAGAGACCGTTTCAAGTTTTGTGTAAACGTTAAAAACTGATATAAGATTTGTGAATAGTTACAAATGGGCAGAGCCGATTTTTCAATATTTTGCCTCTTTTTTTAGACAATATGTAATGACCTCCACTTTGTAACTTCGTGGATTTACCTGTATAATGTAATTGTCAAACAACAAAAACAGGAATTACCGCATACAAAGGGAGGTCATCAAATGAATTATAACACAGTTTACGTAGGAATGGATGTTCACAAGGAAAGTTTTTCGCTTTGTGCTTACACAATTGAAGCTGAAAAGGCTTCTCACTACCAGAGGACAGAGGCTGATTACAAAAAAGTTCTGAATTATCTGGAGTTTCTTAGAACCATCTACGGAGACGATGTGATATTGTCAATATTGGTTTACACTTTTTTCACAAGGATGTTCGACTTTATGCTGCCTCTTGTAGTGAAGTATAGTATTGTTGCCGCTTAACCATCGGAGGTAGTCCACCATTAGCAGAGCAGATTCTCCGATTATTCCAATAACTGATAAAATATCTCCAAATAAGAGTTTTTAACTGTTCTACAGTCATTGAGGTGGCGTCGTAGCGTCCATAAAGTAATTCTTCTTTGAATCGTGCCCACATACTTTCACATCTTGCATTGTCATGGCATCTGCCACCGGCACTGTTCATACTTTGAAGAATGCCATATTTATTGATTGCGTTACGGTACAACTCGCTAGTATAATATTCTTTTAATAACTCGACTATATTCAGAACCTGTGCTATAATGTCCTTATAAAGATTTTGGAGGGCATTTGCATGGGCAAAAGAGCATCATCAATCGAACTCAGCAATGAAGAAAGAGAATATCTGTAACGTCAGACTCGTGCCAGAACAATTCAGGCTCAAACAGTTACAAGAGCGCGCATTCTATTATTACGTGCGGATTCCGTATCAATAGATGCGATTGCTGATAAAGTGGGGATCAACCGCTGCAGCGTCATGCTTTGCCTGAAAAAGTTTAAAGAAGGAGGCATTGAAAATGCACTCTTTGATGCCCCTGGTCGTGGCAGGAATGCAGAGATTACAGACGAAGAAAAAGCCTGGATCATTAACATTGCATGCCAGAAGCCAATTGATTTTGGATATGCTGCTGAAACATGGACGTATGCAAAGCTAACCTCACATATCAATAAAACTGCTGAAGCAGCTGGATACACAAGACTATCCACCATTCATAAAAGTACAGTACATACAATTCTTGACGAGGCAGATATAAAGCCACATAAAATAACTTATTATTGTGAGAACAGGGATCCTAATTTTGATTCCAAAATGCATAATGTCCTGTTTGTGTATAAGCAGCTTGAAATGCAGTTTGATGAATCTGGAAAGCTCATTATATCTGAAGATACACCTATACATGTGCTGTCTTATGATGAAAAGCCAGGAATACAGGCTATTGCAACAACATCAGATGATTTAATGCCGAACGAAAAGCATCCGACCATCAATAGAGATTACGAATATAAACGTTTGGGGACTCTTTCATTATTAGCTGCAATTGATCTTCAAACAGGAGAAGCGATTCCTCTTGTAAGAGACAAGTACAGCAGCACGGAATACATTGAATTTTTGAAGCTGTTAGATGATAAGTATCCAAAGGGAGACAAGATTCGCATCGTACTCGATAATCTTAAAGTTCATACATCAGAGGCGACCAGAAAATACCTGGCAACTGTACCGGGAAGATTCGAATTTGTATTCACTCCCAAACATGGATCATGGCTCAATATGGTTGAAAGTTTCTTTAGCAAGATGACTCGTCAGATGCTCAGAGGTATCCGTGTTAAATCTAAGGAGGAACTTACTAATCGTATCTACAGATATTTTGTAGAAATAAACGAAGAGCCGATTGTGTTCCATTGGAAATATAATCTCGATGATATTGATGTATCGGAAGAAATCATTGTTGATACACTGTCTGTCAAAAAGTCGAGTTAATTAAAGGATGAAATACTAGTGCACAGTATAGTACACTAGCAGCAATACATATTATAAATGACGCATATGTTTGCGATAAGTAAGCGGTGTCATGCCATATTCTTTCATAAACAATTTATTAAAATAATTACGGTTGGAGTATCCGAGTGTTTCACAGATATCTCCAACTTTTTTATTTGTTTCTGTTAGCATATCCGCAGCTTTTTTTAACAAAAAAGTCCTTCCATATTCAGAAAGAGTTTTGCCGGTAGAGCGTTTCAAGATTCGTTCTACATAGTCGCTGTTATAACCGGTTAATGTTTCAATTTCTGACCTGGAAAAAATTCCCATTTTATTCTGATAGGCATTTGCTATTTTATAGATGATCTGTTCATCATTTGACAATTTTGCCCAGTGAACTTCTACCTGATGGGTATCATTAAATTCAAGCATTTCGATAAAACGACAGAACAATGCTTTCATCATATGGCTTTTGCCGGAATGATTTCCGGAAATTTCATCCACCATGTGATTAATGATATCAAAGAATTGATCCTGACAGGATGTGTCTAAGAGCTTGAAATCGGTATACACTTTGGCATCATAGAGCGAGTTTTTGTTATTTTCTTCAAAAAGGTGCAGAAACACAGAACCGATCGCATGGGGATTTCCGTTCTGGTCGTAATAATAATTTGCATTGATCACATCGCGCAGATACTCTTCTTTTAGCAGAAAAAGGACAATCTCTGTAGAATGATCCATAATTTCCACATGGTGAATATTTTTGTTGCATAGGCAACATTCACCCTGGTGGTAAGTAATATATTCGTCCTCAATCCGCATCTTTAGTTCTCCAGACAAAACAAAAGTCAGTTCATAAAAGTCGTGAGAGTGAAGCCGTAATCCTCCCATGGACAAAAAATCCTTGTAAGGCATATGTGTATCCACGATACTGCTTTCCGACAATTCCATATATGTAGAGAGATTAGTGGTCGGATTGACATTTTCATAGAGAATAAGATAAGGCATATTGATCTCAAAGTATTGATATAGTGAATTTTCATTATTATGCAGAATCAGATTAGAGTGAGACATGTCATGATGTCTGGAGAGTTCTTTTCTGTAATTTGCATTTGACTGTGTAGGAATCGTTTGAAATAAAGTCTGTTTTGGATACATTTTATTTATATTTGCTCTCTTTTAGATATTTTGGAACTATAAGTTCGATTATATAATACAGGTAACAGCAAAGCAAGAGTAATGTGCATGTGATCATCAAGAGCCCGATGAGCCGTACTCTTTGAAAGGAGAGGAAAATGAATATTTATGTAAATTGCAATGCCTGTAAAGATGGCAATGGAACAAAAGAAAGTCCGTTTCGTTTTATCAACGATGCGGCACAGGTAGCAGCAGCAGGCGATGAGGTATTGGTGGCACCCGGTGTTTATCGAGAATATGTAGATCCCAAAAATGCCGGCACAGAAGATGCACGGATCATCTATAAAAGTGAGGTTCCTTTGGGAGCTGTCATAACGGGAGCGGAAGAAGTCCGCAATTGGAATCACCTTGATGGAAATGTATGGGTATGCAGAATTGATAATGGTGTTTTTGGTGGTTATAACCCATACACAACTCTTGTGAAAGGCGACTGGTATTTTGGCCCTTTTGTAAGGCATACCGGTGCGGTGTATCTGAACGACAGACAATTATATGAAGTACAGAGTCTGGAAGAATGCAGGGAAGGAAAGGTATATATACATTCCTGGGAGCCGGAATGGTCAGTGTATAAATGGTATACAGAGCAGGAAGAAAACGAAACAGTTATCTATGCTAATTTTCAGGGAAAAGATCCACGGGTGGAAAAGGTGGAGATTAATGCACGGCGTAATTGCTTTATGCCGTCTGAAAATCATATCAATTATATTACAGTCAGTGGCTTTGATATCAATAAGGCGGCTACTACCTGGGCACCTCCGGCAGCTTACCAGGATGGTATGATTGGTCCTCACTGGGCAAAGGGCTGGATTATTGAAGACTGCGAGATCAGTAATAGTAAGTGCTGTGGAATATCTCTCGGAAAGTATTATGATGCAGAAAATGACCATTATTTTACAAATCGGCATGTCAAAAGTGCAACACAGATGGAAAGAGATGCCGTCTGCAGAGGGCAGTATCATGGATGGACGAAAGAAAACATAGGAAGTCATATCGTTCGCAGATGTCATATTCACCATTGTGAGCAGACCGGTATTGTTGGGAGAATGGGAGGTGTATTTTCCACTATAGAGGATAATCATATTCATCATATCAATAATATGCAGGAACTTGCAGGAGCAGAGGTAGCAGGTATTAAGTTACATGCAGCAATTGATGTAACAATACGCCGCAATCATTTTCATCATTGCACCATGGGTATCTGGTGTGACTGGGAAGCGCAGGGAACCAGAATCACACAAAATCTGTTCCATGATAATAACGCACCTTCTGAGGATATTCCGCTTGTACCGGGAGGAATGGGAAGCTGTGATATCTTTGTGGAAGTAAGTCACGGTCCGACACTTATAGATCATAATATCTGCCTGTCCAAACTTTCTATGAAGATCGCATCGCAGGGTGTAGCAGTTGTGCATAATCTTTGCCTTGGACCGATGAGTTCTATTGGAAGTGGTTCTGACATGCCTTTAAAGAATGGAACTATGGCACCAAGATATACTCCGTATCATATTGCACACAGGACAGAGGTAGCGGGTATGATGACTTTCCTGCATGGAGATGACAGGATATATAATAATATATTTATCCAGAATTGGCCGGTAAAACCAGAAGAAATCAAAGAAGATATGGGATTTATCATGGTGGATAATCAGGTGCAGGGTACAAGTGTATTTGATGATTTTCCTACTTATGAAGAGTGGATTAAAGCATTTGAACTGGACAATCCGGAACCAAACATGTTTGTTATGCAGGACTATCATTTTGGTAAGCTGCCGGTATGGATCAATGGAAATGCGTATTTTAATGGTGCCACAGCATGGAAGAATGAAACGGATCATTTTGTGAATACAGCAGATAAAGTGTATGTCAATCTGGTGGAAAAGGACGGACGGTATACATTGGAAACAAATGTATATGAGATACTTGGTGATTATACGACATCTATCATAGATAGTGATGTATTGGGGGAGGCTTTTGAGCCGGAGGAAAGATTTGAAAATCCTGACGGCAGTACGATTACCTTTGACCGGGATTATTTTGGTAATCACAGAAGCTTAACAGCAGTACCGGGACCTTTTGCTGCAAAAGAAGCAGCGGTCTGGAGTTTACGATAGATTAGGATATAGAGGGGGATTTACGATGGAAGAAAAAAAATATTTAAAATTTTACAATAAAGCAGGATATGGCGGGGGCGATTTTGCTGCCAATATGGTATATGGATTGATTTCCAGCTTTGTTATGATTTATCTGACAAATACAATTGGAATGGATGCAGGTATTATAGGTACATTAATATTGTTGTCCAAGCTGCTAGATGGTGTTACAGATATTTTGTTTGGCAGTCTGATTGACAGAACACATTCTAAATTTGGTAAGGCAAGACCGTGGATGTTCTGGTCCTATTTTGGTAATGCAATTGCGCTTATTGCATTGTTTTCTATTCCTATGAACATGAGTTCCAAGCTGCAATATGCGTATTTCTTTATAGCATATACATTACTGAATGCTATTTTTTATACAGCAAATAATATAGCATATTCTGCACTCACATCGTTAATTACAAAAAACAGCCAGGAACGTGTGCAGATGGGAACTTTCCGTTTTATTGGTTCTACACTGGGGAATCTTCTGGTTTCCAATTATACATTAGTTCTGGTAGAGAAATTTGGTGGTGGTAATGCAGGCTGGAGAACAACGGCAATCATTTTTGCATTAATTGGACTTGTTGTTAACACAATTTCTGTATTATCTGTAAAGGAACTTCCGGAAGAAGAACTGAATGAAACATACAGGGAAGCGAAAAAAGAGGGTATAGAAAAAAAAGAAATTGGCTTGATTGAGACTTTAAAAACTCTTGTATCCAATAAATATTTTAATATGCTGACGATGATCTATCTGCTCTTTTATCTGATGACAGGTGTATCTATGGGAGCAGCCATTTATTACTTTACATACAATTGTGGAAATGCCGGATATTTTGGAAATATGGTAACTGTATTTTCGGCAGCCAATGTGATCGGTCTGATCGCAGCACCTGTACTTGTAAAGAAACTGAAAAATATTCGTCTTTTAAATCTGGGGTGTTTTGCTTTAAATGTGATAGTACGCGCTATTTATATGATCTTCGTTATGCAGGCAAATGCATCTGTGGTAGTATGGATGTATGGGCTGGTTGCTCTTACATGCTGCACACTGGGTGGTACTTTCAATGCACTCGTATCTGAGGCATCTGATTATACTTATTTAAACACCGGAAAAAGAATGGATGGTTCTATGTATTCCTGCACATCATTTGGCATGAAGGTAGGAAATGGACTGGGTTCAGCAATCAGCGGCTGGTTACTCGCAGCGTCTCATTATGATGCAACGGCAGCAGTACAGAGTGCATCCTGCACCAATATGTTAGCATTTATGTTTGCCGGTATTCCGTTAATCATTACAGTAGTTATCGTATTTCTTTATTATAAACTTGATGTAGAAAAAGTAAATCAGAAATTAAGAAGTGAAAAATAAGAGAAGGATAATAAAAAAGAGCGGTATTGTATGGATTCATCTATACGGTATCGCTCTTTTTATGCTAAAATATTATAATAAAGGCAGGTGGTATTCGTGCGGGCAGAAGAAGTGATACAGGAAGTAGCAAAATTATGTAATAGTTTTCATGCAAAAGAAGTGATTTTGTATGGTTCAAGGGCAAAAGGAACGGCAAGGGAACGCAGTGACATTGATATAGCGGTGTCCGGAATAGAAGATTTTGAAGCACTGATAGAAAAAGTAGAAGATCTGCCAACACTTTACAGTGTGGATCTTGTGAATATGGATACATGTAAAAATCAATTGTTGTTGGAGGATATCAGACAATATGGACGAAAAATTTAACAGACGATTTCTATCATATTGCAATTCCCTGGATGCATTAGCGGAAGCAAGACAGAGAGATCTCACGGATTCATTCGTGCTTAGTGGTACAAGTGCCAAATTTAGCATTACATTCGATCTGTCATGGAAAGTTATGAAAGATATACTGGTGCAGTACTATGCAATTACCGGATTTGTAGCTGGTTCGCCGAGGGAAGTACTTAGAGAATCCTATAAGGCAAACTTAATTTCAGATGAAGCGTGGATGAATATGCTTAAGGTGAGAAATGAACTGGCACATGACTATGATTGTGAGATCGTAAAAGAACATTGCAATACGATCGTGCAAAAATATATTGATCTTTTTTATGAATTTGAAAATACGGTAAAACAATTACTGGGATGAAAATGACTCGGCAGAAAAAACATACCAGAACAGATGGAATATTTATGATAAGAAAGAGGCGTAAAAGATGCAGATTTCGAGCAGATTTACAATGGCAATACACATGTTTGCCTGTATAGATACATTTACAGACAGGAAAATGACAAGTGATTTTATGGCAGCCAGCATTGGCACAAATCCGGTCATTGTACGAAAACTCTTACAACAGTTAAAGGCTGCAGGATTAATTGAAGTTTCAAGGGGAACCGGTGGTGTCACGGTTACGAAACCATTAGATGAGATCACATTTCTTGATGTATATAAGGCGGTGGAATGTACTCCGGATGAACAACTGTTCCACTTTCATGAGAATCCGAACCAGAAATGTCCTGTTGGGAAAAATATCCACCATGTGCTGGATGACCGGTTAAATCAGGTTCAGAAAGCAATGGAAGATAAACTGGCAACGATGACACTTGCAGATGTGAAAAATGATGTTGCTTTGTGCATAGAAAAATAGCAGTAAAACGATGTCAGATCAGACAAATTGGGGATGAAGTATTGAAAAATATGGGCAAAAACTCATCACTAGATATTCTTGGCGTGACAAGTAAGAGAGATTTAAATGCATCCATAGATGCATGGTATATCATTTTTATCGTCTGTGGAACCTTAGTGGTACTTATGGTGATAGATGGAATATATCTGATCAGCATGAATCATCGTCTGCGTGAGGCAGCACGGCTTTCTGAGCAGGCAAGCAGGGCTAAAACGCAATTTCTCTCAGCAATGTCGCATGATATCCGGAAACCCGATTTTTGTGGAAAGGATACTGCATAATCTTGCGGATAATGCGATAAAGTTTAACCGGTCTGGCGGAAGTGTAATACGAAGGCACAGGTCTGTGTGCGCTGGTAGTAGAAGATAATGAACTGAATATGGACATTATGATGCTGCGTTTAAATGGTCTGGATGCAACAAGAAAAATCCGGTCATTGAAAAGGTCTGATGCCCAGAAAATACCTGTAATAGCGATGTCTGCAAATGCATTCGCAGATGATATTATAAACAGCAGGATTTCCGGTATGAACCTTCATCTGTCAAAGCCTTTGGATGAAGAAAAAATTGTGAGTGCGATCAAAGAGTGTATAGTCAGCAGAAAAATAGAAATTCCTAGCGTATAGAAATTATTAAAATAATGGAGACGCCGCATAAATATTTTACAAAGGCTGTTTTCAGGGTTGGTTTATTGTGGTAAAATTGAACTGTAAATCTATGCATGATAGTGCAAAAAGCGGGAGGTTCTGTTATGGCTAAAGACGACTCATTAAAGAAACCAAAGAAAAAAGATTTTAATCGTATGATGATTTTCATATCGGCAATGCTGATATCATTTTTATGGATTGTTTTATTTTTATTTGTAAAAAAATCATCGGAACTGGTAGTAGCAGTTATTATTTCGGTACTTATTTTAGTGTGGGTTGCTTTGCTTGTTAAGTATATCTACGATATGAAAAATACAGAAAAATCCCATTTTGATGAACAGATAGAAGAAGTATTGCGTACAGGAAAAGCAAACTATCTGATGCAGAAAAAACTTATAGAAAAAATAGAAAATATTAGGGAAAAAGTTGCTGTTCCGGCAGACGAGATCATTACTGCCCAGAAAGCGATCGCGAAACTGACACTTGCGCGTAATAAAGAAAATACAGATGCTCTCATGCATTCCAATGAGCAGGTGATTGAAAAAACACTGGAAGTAGAAGAAAAACTTTCAGAAAACAATCAGCAGATCATAGATATGCAGAAGAGCATGATGGATGAAAAAATACAGGAGCTGATGGAAAAACAGAAATTAGTTCTGGATAACCTGAATACTATAAAAGAGACATTAGAAAGTGATATGCAGAATGTCCTTTCAGAAATGATCCATGATACATTGGAAAAAGAACTTTCAGCTGCCATAGAACAGATACATACCTATGTAAAGGAAGCTGCAAGCCAGGCTGCAGATTCGATCAAAGCAGACCTCGCTGCAGAGAATCCTGTGATGACGGCTTCCGCAGGAACCACGGAGAAATTACCGGATTTAGGAATGTCAGCAGTGGATGATGAGTTGCCGGATTTAGGAATGTCAGCAGCAGATGGGGAGCTGCCTGATTTAGGAATGTTAGCAGTGGATGATGAGTTGCCGGATTTAGGAATGTCAGCAGCAGATGGGGAGCTGCCGGATCTGGGAATGTCAGCAGCAGATGAGGAATTGCCAGATTTAGGAATGTCAGCAGTGGATGAGGAGCTTCCAGATCTGGGAATGTCAGCAGTAGATGAGGAATTGCCAGATTTAGGAATGTCAGCAGTGGATGAGGAGCTGCCGGATCTGGGAATGTCAGCAGCAGATGAGGAATTGCCAGATTTAGGAATGTCAGCAGTGGATGAGGAGCTTCCAGATCTGGGAATGTCAGCGATTGGTGAAGAATTGCCGGATTTAGGAATGTCAGCAGTAGATGATGATTTGTCAGATATGGAACTGCCGACATTAGGGGATGAATTATCTGATAGTGGTGATTTGAATGACGAACCGGTAGTTGCGGATGAGACCACAATAAATCCGGACGAACCGATAATTACGGATGTGCCTGCAATAGACCCGGACGAACCGGTAATTACGGATGAGACTACAATAGATCCGGATGAGCCGGTCTTTACAGAGGACGCAACGGATGCAGATACGGTAACTTTGACAGAAGAAATACCGGTTTCCCCGGACGAATCAGTGATCGAAGAGGTAAAGATTCCGGAAGAGGAAACGATCACAGAAGAAATACCGATTTCTGCAGATGAGTCAGTGATCGAAGAGGTTCCAAAGCAGGAGGCAGCAGCTTCCATGCCGGATATGGGAAATCCGAATAAGATCATGACGCCGGATGAAATCGCTGCATTGATCGCAAATTTATAAAGCTGTAGTAAAAAAATTTATAGTAAGCAAAGTGTATCTGATGATGCACATAAAAAGAGCTGAGGCACTGCTGATTTTAATCAGCCGGTGCCTCAGCTCTTTTCTCATTCATAGAACATTGTCCTATGAATGGCAGTCTGTAACAATATGCCTGGCACGGTAGGTACACTGGTTAATCGAGTTCTGCGGTGATGCGTACGATCTCTTTGATCACAGCTACAGCAGTTTCCATTCCCTCGACACTGATGTGCTCGAATGGGCCGTGGAAACCGTAACCGCCGGTACCGAGATTTGGACATGGAAGTCCCATAAAACTTAAGCGTGCGCCGTCAGTGCCGCCACGTACCGGACGTGAAACCGGCTCAAGTCCGACGGAAGAAATGGCTTTCCTTGCGATATCCACAACATAGGTATTTTTTTCGATGATTTCCAACATATTTGCATAGGAATTGTGGATAGTCAGTGTAACAGTTCCGGCACCATATTTGGTATTCATGGCATCAGCGATTTCCTGCATTTTTTTCTGACGTGTTTCAAACATATTTTTGTCATGGTCACGGATAATGTAGGAAAGGGTAGCTGTGGCAACATCACCGGACATATCTGTCAGATGGTAAAAACCTTCTCTGCCTTCTGTGTGGGCTGGTGTTTCCATCGGAGGCAGCAGGGACTGGATCTCGCATGCAACGAGAGCAGCATTGACCATGATATCTTTTGCTTCTCCAGGGTGAACATTCACACCTTTCACAGAAAAGACAGCGCTTGCAGCATTAAAGTTTTCATAGGCGACTTCACCTTCATAATCTCCATCTACCGTATAAGCAAAATCTGCTTTAAAATAATCAAGATCGAACAGATCTGCACCGCGTCCGACTTCCTCATCCGGTGTAAAGCCGATCCAGATATCGCCGTGTGGAATATCAGAGGAGATGAGCTGTTCGACAGCAGTCATGATTTCCGCAACTCCGGCTTTATCGTCTGCACCAAGCAGAGTTGTACCGTCTGTTGTGATCAGGGTTTTTCCTTTTAAAGTCTTTAATTCGGGAAAATCAGAAGTTTTTAAGATATCACCGGTACCTTTTAAAACAACGTCCTTGCCGTCATAATCCGGAATAATCTGAGGTTTAACGTTCTCGCCGGAAAAATCCGGTGCCGTATCCATATGGGAAATAAATCCGACAGCTTTTTTGGTTTCGTATCCCGGAGTAGCAGGAATCAGACCGTAGATGTAACAGTGGTCTGTCAGTGTTACTTTCTGTAAACCGAGATCCAGAAGTTCTTTTTCCAATTCTTTTGCCAGGGTAAACTGCCTGTCTGTGGAAGGAATCGTATCGGAGTCTTCACAGGAAGTAGTAAAGCAGGAAACATATTTTAATAGTCTTTCATCAACACGCATGATAAATGAGTGACCTCCTTTGAATTTTATAAACTGCAAAAAAATGCATTTTTTAGTCTATGAATAAAATACCACAGAATAGAAAATTCGCCAACGAAAAAATTTAAGATATTCTAAAAAAATGCTTGCAATTTGAAATAAATTAATATATAATATCATTTGTGTTCACGAGAGATAAACATATGCGCCACTAGCTCAGCTGGCAGAGCACCTGACTCTTAATCAGGGTGTCCAGGGTTCGAACCCCTGGTGGCGCACTACGAAGTACCGTTTTTATAGCAGATGGCTATGGGGATGGTGCTTTTTTTTGTCCGGTTTATATGATATGATCTCCTGAATAAATTTATCCACAAAATAGAATGCATGCTCAACGAGAATTTTGAAATTATAAATTTTCGTTGAGCATGCATTTTATTTTTATAGGAAAATATGTGTTATAAAGTAATATCAGCTCCGTTTAAGGATACGCACCTTGCAGAGAGGTTACTGATTCCGATTAGCGGGAAGCGATAAGTTTACAGATCGGATTTCCCTTTGAGGAAAATTTCTCTTCATATTCTGTCATGATATTTCCTTCATTTAAAACCGCATCCTGATGGAGATCGCGGGTAAAAGCGTCTAAATGCCATCCTGCCTCCGGGATTTCTTCTAAAGAAAAGGTGAAGAGATCCTGATTATCGGTCTTAAACTCCAGTCTGCCGTCCGGTTTTAAAATGGCATCATAACGTGCAAAAAACTGGCGGGAAGTAAGACGGCGTTTTGCGTGGCGATCCTTTGGCCACGGATCTGAAAAGTTCAGGTAAATGCGGGAAACCTCATCTTTAGCAAAAACTTCTGTGATATCGGCGGCATCCATGCATATAAATCTTAAGTTTGGCATAGGTATTTCTTCCATTTTCTGAAGCGCACGTAAAAGTACGCTGGAATAGCGTTCGATGCCAAGATAATTGATGTCGGGATGTGCTGCAGCCATATCCATGATAAAGCGGCCTTTTCCCATTCCAATCTCAATATGGAGAGGCTGGGTGGAAGGAAAAACAGACTGCCAGTTGCCTTTGTTGTTTTCCGGTTCCTTGATGCAGTATTCACTGTTTAAAATGGCTTCATCAGCGCCAGGGATATTTCTTAATCGCATATAAATTATGGTCCTGCCTTTCTTTTAAAGTATATAAAATATATTTTTCACACTGATTTCTGATAGGTGTAATCTTGCATTATTGCAGATAATGGATTTAAGTGCAGAAAGCACACAGAGGTATTTTACAATAAAATAATGAAAAAAAGTAGCATTATTTTAAGAAAACCTTAAAAGAAAATTTGTGGATAAAGGTTGCATGTATTTTTTTCAAAGTTTATACTGATACTAGTGTACTGAAAAAGCTGCACTTATAAATCAGGAGATTACTTATTAAAAAATGAGATATAAAATAGATCGTAAAAATAAAATAACGCGTTTCTTATGTTTACTGCTTAGCCTTATATTATTGACCGGAAGCATGTGTACGCCGGTTTTCGCTGCTGAATACTGGCCTGAAGGCCCGGAGGTCGTATCACCAAATGTTATCGTGATGGAGGCTTCTACCGGAACGATACTCTATGAGAGGGAAAGTTTAGAGCAGCACTATCCGGCGAGTATCACAAAGATCATGACAACGCTGATCGCGCTGGAAAATTCTGATTTAAATGATATCGTGACTTTTTCGGATGCGGCAATTGATAATACAGAAGGTTCCGGTATCGCAAGGGATTATGGTGAGCAGATGACGATGGAGCAGTGTCTCTATGCGGTAATGCTTGCATCTGCCAATGAATGTGCGTATGCGGTTGCAGAGCATGTCGGAGGAACCATTGAAAATTTTGTTGCGATGATGAATGAAAAGGCAAAAGAACTTGGCTGCCAGAATACGCATTTCGCAAATCCGCACGGACTGCATGATGAAAACCATTATACCTGCTGCTATGATATGGCATTGATCGCAAGGGCGGCATATCAGAATGAAACATTCCGTATTATCGTGGGAACGGCACGTTATACGATCCCGCCGACAAATAAACACTCCGAGCAGACAGATCTGCAGAATCATAACGAGATGCTTTATCCGTTCCAGACGAACAAGTATGTGTATGATGGCTGTACAGGTGGAAAGACAGGTTATACGAATGCAGCAAACAGTACGCTGGTGACTTATGCGGAGCGGGAAGGAATGACACTGATCTGTGTGGTTATGAATACACAGTCGCCAAATCAGTGGCTTGACAGCAGAAATCTGTTTGATTACTGTTTTGATAATTTCCAGCTTTTTAATATTGCAGAAAATGAGACAAATTATACGTCTGCAGAACAAAAAAGTGTAGGGACACTCAATACAAATGAACCGTTTGTGGATATTGATAAGGATGCAGGTATCGTACTTCCAAAGACAGCAGAGTTTTCGGACGCAACATCTAAAATCATCTATGATGATGTGACGAATGATACGGTCGGGACGATCGAATACACATATGCGGGACATGAAGTTGGAAAGGCAGATATTGTAAAGACAAATGTGCAGATCCCGGAGTATAAATTCAGCAACCAGACAGATGTAAACGAAGAGGCACAGACCGAAGAAACAGAGCATGTTTCAAAGATACAGATTAAGATGAGCACGATCATAACAGTACTGGTTGTTATTCTTGTATTAATTATTCTTGGAATCATTATAAAGAAGGTTGCAGATAACTTTTATATTATCAAACATAATTACGAGGTGCGAAAAGAACACAAAAGAGTATTTAAGCGTGAAAAGAAACGCAATAAAAGGCGCAGAAGACGCAGATGATATGCAAAATAAAACGTAAACAGATGCCGGCTCTGAAAGTCAGATTGAGATCTGATGATCAGATGCCGGTATTTTTATGAAAAAGCTGCGGTATTTATTGATATACGACAAAATAAATATGCACACAATTGACAGAAGATAAGGTTTTGATTATATTAAAATTAGTACCACAAGCATAAGTTTTGAGCGGAAAATATAGACACAACATAGATAATCATTGGGAATTGGGTTTGCACAATGCGCAGGAAAACGCAGAAATGGGGTTGTTATGTCAGAATCATATGCAGTTAATGAAAAAAGGGAGTTAATCTTACAGAAAGTAAAGGATTTTATTGTTGCCAATGGCGGGATCGTAAAGAAAAATCAACTGGAAGAATTGCACATTGATTACCGGAGGATTCTTGATTTTGTGGAAAAAGGGGATCTGATCCGGATTAAAAGTGGATATTATACGATCCGGATCGGAGACTATTCGGAGGATGAATTAATTGCAAAATTATTTCCGGATGCAGTGCTTACCATGGAGTGTGCATTGTATGTGTACGGCTATATTAAGAGAAAGCCGTACGGATATCAGGTTGCTGTGGACAAGAATACATCAAAATCCAGATTCAAACTGGAGTTTCCAAAGGTCACGCCGTTTTATGCAGAACCGGAGACGCTGCATTTTGGGGTAGACAGTATTGACTTTGGAAATGCAAAGATGCAGATTTTTGATAAAGACAGACTGATCTGTGAATGTCTGAAATATGAAGACAAGATGGAGCGGACGGTTTTTAAAGAAGGAGTTCTTTCTTATATCAAAGATGAAAAAAAGGATGTTGCGAAGCTGATGAAATATGCCAGAGAGCGTCGTGTGGTAAAAAAAGTACAATCGATGATAGGGGTATGGCTTTAAATGGAGGATAAAAAGTATAAAATAGCAGATTTACAGGAAAAAAGTGAAGAGTGGAAGATACCATTTTCAAATCTGCTCGCAGGATTTGTTTTAGAAGAATTTATGCTTAGATTTTCCGCTTCTGAATTTAATGATAGGCTTTTACTGCGCAATGGATATATGTTTGGGTTAGAACAATACCGAAAGAAAAACATTCTGAAGCTGGATTTTTTCTGTGAGCCGGATGAGAATATACCACAAAAACTGTTGCAGTTGTATCTGGAAAAAAGAGAGGGGAGCCCGGTAAGGTGGCAGGGTACAGAATCCTTACAACAGATGGGGGCATGCTTAGAACTGCAGGGGCAGTTTGAAGAAATGAAAGTTCCGGTAACTGTCGGTATCCATTTTATGCATCTGGGAAAAATATGGGGACTGGTCGAAAAAGAAATTCCATTTTTGCTGGATGAGACGAAGCGGATCGCATGGAAACAGTTTCCGGCAGAACTGGTGCTGGCAAAACAGATATTTGTGATACTGCGGGATATGGAACTGATCCCGGACATGGAAATATACCGGGAGGTATTTCTTATATTAAGAAACGAAAATTTAAGCGGCAGACATGTATGTGAGCTGCTTGGAAATATGTGTAAAGCACAGGGACTGAAACCGGATATGGAGCGCATGGAGCAGATCTTATCTTATCGGGAGTATCCTTATATGAAAAAACGCTGGGAAAAGTTTTGCAGGCACAGCGTGATCACCGGAACAGAAAATCTGAAATGGGAAGAAGAGATGGAGCGTTTGGCACATTTCCTTAGAGATATGTGGGAAGCAGTCTGCAAAGATGAAGTATTTTTTGGAGACTGGATGCCGGAACTGGAGCGTTTTCTTGGGTAGGACGAGCGTGGTCATATTGTGGCGTTATAACTGCAGATACAATTTTAATGCCTGATAATAATCCTGTCTGGTATCTAAGTTAAAAAACTGCCGGTCTATGGGGGTCGCTGTGTAGTTGGCGATTGCCTTCTCTGTTACGCAGACAGTTTTGCATTTTTCACGAAGCGCATCGAAGGTAAACTGACGAAGGATAAGACTTTTTCCAATCGTTGGAATACAGTTTTTGGAATAGGCAGCCGTAGCGGGATCTAAATAGCCTGCCCTGCCGCGCACCATGCAGATATCAGCATCACCGATCGCATCTAAAAGTGCAATACCGGTTTCGGGTTCCATGAAAGGTGTATCCACAGACATAAAGAAAGCGGCATCTTCATTGATCATGGACAGACCTGAAAAAACACCGGACATCGGTCCGGCATTGCCGTAAACGTCCGCAATCTCAGTGACCGGAAGATTCAGATGCGCGTAATCTCCGATATATTTTACGGACAGATATATGTTTGAAAAATGTGGTTTAAATTTGCGTACAAGGTATTCTAACAGGCAGCCGTCACCGAAAGGTAAGAGTGCTTTATCCGTTCCCATACGGACACTGTTTCCGCCGCAAAGGATCACAAGTGCGTAATTCATAATAGGTTTATTGCTCCATTCTTTTCCAAAGATGTTCTTATTTTAAAGTAGTCAGGCTGGTATGTAAAGTGTTAAAATAAATTGTGTAAGCAGAAAGGCGGTTGCAGATGAGGTATTTAGATCAGGCATTGGAGACATATGGAAAAAGCGATGTTTATCCATTTCATATGCCGGGACATAAAAGAAATCCGCTGCCTTTTCCGGAAGTATATGGGATAGATATTACCGAGATCGATGGATTTGATAATCTGCATCATGCAGAGGGCATTTTAAAAGAGGCACAACAGCGTGCGGCTGATCTGTATGGTTCTAAGCATTGTTATTATCTTGTCAATGGAAGCACCTGTGGGATTCTTGCGTCGATCTGTGCAGCAGTGGGAAAACGGGGAAAGATTCTTGTGGCAAGAAACAGTCATAAAGCGGTATATCATGCCCTGTTTTTGTCAGAGTTTGTTGCCGAATACCTTTATCCGGCAGTGACAGAATGTGGAATCCAGGGACAGATCACACCCCAGCAGGTAGAAGATGCGTTAAAAAGTGATCAGGAGATCGCAGCCGTTGTGATCACTTCGCCGACATATGAGGGAATTATCTCTGATATTGAAGGAATTGCCGGAATCGTGCATGCATATGGGATTCCGCTGATTGTAGATTCAGCACATGGAGCACATCTTGGATTTGGCGGGGAATTTCCGGAAAATGCGGTAAGACTTGGGGCGGATGCTGTGATCGAGAGCCTGCATAAGACACTGCCATCTTTTACACAGACAGCACTGCTTCATCTTAATTCAGACCGTATTTCCAGATCACGCATAGAAAAATATCTTGGGATCTATGAAACAAGTTCGCCTTCCTATATCCTTATGGCTGGAATGGATGCATGTATTCGCACCGTAAAAGAATGTGGAGCGGAACTATTTGACAATTACAGGCGAAAATTAAATGAATTTTATAAAAGCTGTGAAGATTTAAAAAAAATACATGTTATGACGGAGCAGGATTTATCGAAAGAAGAGGCATTTGCCTGGGATGATTCTAAGATCGTTATATTTGTCCGGGACAGCAGTAAAAGCGGTGAGTGGCTTTATAAAGAACTTCTTTTGAAATATCATCTTCAGCTTGAAATGGCGTCGGGAGATTATGCGCTTGCGATGACAAGTATCATGGATACGGATGAAGGATATCAGAGACTTTCTTCTGCATTGCATGAGATCGAGCAGTCGCTGTGTGGATCAGGAGAAAAAGAACAGAAATGCTGCATGCAAAAAGACTTGCCGGGCTGTGGTATGGAAGAAGCAAGTCAGGCACAAAAAGGAAACAGTTCTTTTGTAAAAGAGGTTTATCGTCCGAATCCATGCCAGATGCAGATCTATGAAGCAGAGGAGGGAAAGATAGCAGAGGTTCCCTTTGATGAGGCGATAGATAAGGTGGCTGCAGATTTCATTTTTTTATATCCGCCGGGAATCCCGCTGATTGTTCCGGGAGAAATTATCACGGCAGAATTTATAGAAAGACTCCGCACCTGTATCCATTTGAAATTAAATTTACAGGGAAGTACAGATCTTTATGCAGAACGGATAAAGATTGTATATTTTTAAAGACTATATTATACTGATAAGGCAGGACAAATGGGAAAAATATATTACATGATGGGAAAAAGTTCATCCGGTAAAGATACTTTGTATGGGATGCTGATGAAAGATGGGACACTTAAGCTAAAGACTGTGGTTCCATATACGACGAGACCGATGCGTGCCGGTGAAGAAAATGGTGTATCATATTATTTCTGTGACGAAGATACGGTAGAAAAGCTCGCAGCAGAAGGAAAGATCATTGAACTGCGTGCATATCATACGGTTCATGGCATCTGGAAGTATTTCACCGTAGCAGATCATCAGGTCGATCTGGATCGTCAGAGTTATCTTATGATTGGAACATTAGAGTCTTATCTTAAGATTCGGGAATACTTTGGAATTAAGAAAGTTATTCCGATATATATAGAAGTAGAGGATGGTATGCGCTTACAGCGTGCACTTGACAGGGAGCGCAGGCAGGAAACTCCGAAATATGAGGAATTATGCCGTCGTTTTCTTGCAGATGAAAAAGATTTTTCCGAGGAAAAATTAAAAGAAGCGGGAATCACCAAAAGATTTTGCAATGAGTTATTAGACGAGACAAAAGAGCGGATCGCAGCGTATATCAGAGAACAGGAGCAGCATCAGGATGCATAGCGAAAAGTGTATGGCATCAGGTGCATGCCACAGAAATATCAGATAAAGTGTAGGGATTTTTTAGAGGAAGAAGGTGTAAACTTTGGATATTAACAAATTAAATCATGTAACAGAGGTTACACAGGTACCGGATACCAGCCAGAATGTACAGGGGGATGGTTCCTTTAAGTTTACACTTGCGAGTGCGATCACAGATGCAGATCTTCAGGCAAAAGTGGACATGCTTCTTTCTGATATTACAGCACAGGGTAATCGTATTGCACAGCATATGGATATCCGTGATATGAAGAAATACCGCGGTCTGATCCGTGAATTTATGAACGAAGTGGTATTCCGTTCCCACAAATTTTCCAGAGAGAACTTCCTTGACCGGAGAGGCCGTCACAGAGTGTACGGTCTGATCAAGCTGATCGATTCAAATCTGGACGAACTGGCACAGGAGCTGGTAAAGGATGAGAAAGACCATATCGCTATTTTAAGTAAGATCGGAGAGATAAGGGGATTGATATTAGATATCCTCACCTGATCTTTTGAAATGTGGATAGGAAAGATATTCTGCCCCGATCGGGTGGATAAAAGCGCGGCACATAGCGCAGATGATCCGGTAAAACAAACCGTAAAAATATGTGCAGAAACGAGGAATGATATGCCAGCATTTAAGGACATCGTTGGACATGAACAGATCATAGAGCACCTGCAGAATGCCATTACCATGGATAAAGTTTCACATGCTTATATATTAAACGGTCCGGACAAATCCGGAAAAATGATGATCGCGGAGGCATTTGCACAGACGCTGCAGTGTGAAGCAGTAAATAAAAAATTAGAGGAACTTGCAGGGGAAACAGAATCTGAAAGAATAGAGAGCAGATTTACGGCGGAGCCATGTATGGAATGTCATTCCTGTAAACAGGCAGCAGGCAAAAATCAGCCGGATATTATTTATGTCAGCCATGAAAAGCCGAATACGATCTCGGTAGACGATATCCGGACGCAGCTAAACAACGACATTGTGATCAAACCATACAGCAGTAAACATAAGATCTACATTGTGGATGAAGCGGAAAAAATGAACCAGCAGGCACAGAATGCGCTGTTAAAAACGATTGAAGAACCGCCTGCATATGCGGTGATCCTGCTTTTGACCACCAATGCGGAGAGCTTTCTTCCGACAATCTTATCGCGTTGTGTGACATTAAATTTAAAGGCAGTGCCGGATGAAAAGATCAAGAAATATCTGATGGCACATTATCAGATCCCGGACTATCAGGCAGATGTCTGTGTGGCATTTGCACAGGGAAATGTCGGAAAAGCGATCCAGCTTGCGGCATCAGATGATTTTAATGAGTTAAAAGCATCGGCGCTCCAGCTCATCAAGCGTCTGCACGATATCGATCTCTATGAGATGACAGAGGCGGTAAAGCAGATCAGTGAATACAAACTTAAGATCAACGATTACTTTGATCTTATGATGATCTGGTATCGTGATGTATTGTATTATAAAGCAACGAAGGATGTAAATGGCCTTATTTTCAAGGATGAGGTTTATGACATAAAAAGACAGGCAGAGCAGAGTTCCTATAATGGGATCGAGGAAATATTACAGGCATTATCAAAAGCACAGGTGCGTTTGAATGCAAATGTAAATTTTGATCTGGTGATCGAACTGCTTCTGCTGACCATAAAGGAGAATTAACATGATAAAAATAGTAGGAGTCCGTTTCCGGAATGCCGGTAAAATTTATTATTTCGGACCGGGAAATCTGGATCTGACCGCAGGAATGCACGTAATTGTGGAGACTGCACGCGGCATTGAGATGGGGACGGTTATGATCCCTGCAAGAGAAGTAAACGATGACAGTGTGATCCAGCCGTTAAAACCGGTTATCCGTATCGCAACGGAAGCAGATGAAAAGACAGCATTAAAAAACCGTGAAAAAGAGAAAGAAGCGTTTAAGATCTGTCTGGAAAAAATAGCAAAACATAAACTTGATATGAAACTTGTAGAAGCAGAGTATACGTTTGACAATAATAAACTGCTCTTTTATTTTACGGCGGACGGACGTATCGATTTCCGTGAACTGGTAAAAGATCTTGCGGCGGTTTTCCGCACGAGGATTGAACTTCGCCAGATCGGTGTCCGCGATGAGACAAAGATCATGGGCGGTATCGGAATCTGCGGAAGAGAGCTTTGCTGTCATGCCTATCTTTCCGAATTTGCACCGGTATCCATCAAAATGGCAAAAGAGCAGAATCTGTCCTTAAATCCGACCAAAATTTCCGGTGTATGCGGACGACTGATGTGCTGTCTGAAAAATGAAGAGGAAACTTACGAATATCTGAACAGCCGCCTGCCAAACGTTGGAGATTATGTGACAACGGATGATGGATTAAAAGGCGAGGTATCTTCTGTCAGTGTATTGCGCCAGATGGTAAAAGTACTCGTAGAAGTGGATGACGAAAAGGAAATCCGAGATTATTCTGTTGATCAGTTGAAATTTAAGCCGAAACGCAGAAAAGATCATGTCAAACTGACTGCACAGGAATTAAAAGAGCTTTCCGCATTAGAGGACAAGGGAGGAAAATCCAAAATTGACGATGCCAAATAATCTGGTTTATGAGCATGAGAGACTTGATGAACTGCATCGCAACGGCTATTTTATCATTCAGGATCCGAAGCGGTTCTGTTTTGGAATGGATGCGGTTTTACTTTCCGGGTTTGCAAAGGCAAAAAAAGGGGAGCGTGTATTAGACCTTGGTACGGGAACGGGAATCATCCCGATCCTGATGGAGGCAAAGACGGAAGCTGAGGATTTTAAGGCACTTGAGATTCAGGAAGAAAGTGCAGATATGGCACGCCGCAGCGTGCGCTATAACCATCTTGAAGATAAGATTAAGATCGTGACCGGCGATATTAAGGAGGCATCTGCCATATTTGGAGGATCATCATTTGATGTGATAACCACAAATCCGCCGTATATGATCGGAACACATGGACAAAATTCACCGTCTGAGGCAAAAGCGATCGCAAGGCATGAAGTACTCTGTACACTGGATGATATTTTGCGGGAAACCGCGAAAATGCTTGTGCCGGGAGGCAGGTTTTATATGGTACACCGCCCATTCCGGCTCGCAGAGATCATGAGTAAAATGGTCGAGTATAAGATCGAGCCGAAGCGCATGCAGCTTGTCTATCCGTTCGTGGATAAAGAACCGAATATGGTGCTGATCGAGGGACTGCGCGGTGGAAAATCAAGGCTTACCGTAGAAAAGCCGCTGATCGTTTATAAAGAGCAGGGCGTGTATACAGATGAGATTTATGATATTTATGGGTATTAAGTGGATTATTTAAAACCATATTGTGTATAAAGCAGCAGAAAAATTATTTTGTGTGGAAAATGACAGGTATGAAACATAATCAGTATGTATTTGAGTGATTCAGAAAGGATAAATTAAAATATATGTTTAATGATATAAAGATAGGACCGGTTACATTTCATATGTATGGTCTTATGATTGCGATCGGTTTTGCAGCGGCACTTATGATGTGTTTAAAGCGTGGAAAAAAACGTGGCTTGAACGAGGATATTATCTATGGAATCTTCTTCTGCGCAATCTTCGGTGGAATGATCGGCTGCCGGCTGCTTTACTATATTGTGGAGATCCCGGAGATTTTAAAAGATCCATCCATACTCTGGAATTTTAAAAACGGATATGTCGTTTATGGTGGAATCATAGGAGGAGCACTGACGAGTTTCATTTATTGCTGCGTCAAGAAAGAATGTTTTCTACCGTATTTTGATCTTGTAATGCCTTCGGTATCATTTGCGCAGGGATTCGGGCGCCTCGGCTGCTTTTTTGCAGGCTGCTGTTATGGCAGGGAGACAGATTCGTGGTTTAGCATTACATTTACCCATTCCGATTTTGCACCAAACGGGGTGAAACTTCTGCCGACACAGCTCATGTCATCTGCAGGGGACTTTCTGATCTGTGGTCTTTTGCTTCTTTACGCAGGAAGAAAGCCGAAAGAAGGACAGGTGGCAGCAGGATATATGGTGCTTTACGGAATCGGAAGATTTATCATTGAGTTTTTCCGGAACGATTACCGGGGAAGCATCGGCGTACTTTCCACGTCACAGATCATTTCCATCGGGGTTGTGGCAGCGGGAGTTGTGTTCTATCTGGTGATGGGGAAGAGAAAACAGGAAGCGTAAATTATAAAAACTTTATGATCTGTTCGATTTACAACTGTAACCGTTCATGTTAATTTAATAATAAGGTCATCCGGTGTGGAAAATGTGCCGGATGACCTTTTCTTTTGTACATTTCCGCCATCTGTCATTCAGAGAAGGATTGGGGGAAACATCTATGAAATCAGGGAAAAAAGTCATCCGGATGGCATTAGCCATCCTCTGCATGGTTTCCATGCTTTTTATTTCAGAGTATCAGAAAGTAGAAGTGTATGCGGCTTCAGGATATGGTTTTATTTTCTTAAGCGCATATGAAAAAACATTGAAAATCGGGGACACTTATTGTCTGTCTGTGGTTTCATCCGGCAGTAAAAAACCGACATTTACATCCAGTGATTCAAAGGTCGTATCGGTTAATACCTACGGAAAAATTACCGCAAAAAAGGCGGGAAGTGCGACGATCACTGCAAAAAGCAAAAATGCGGAGGCAAGCTGCAAGATCACGGTGACAAAGACGAAAGTCACGTTGAATCAGACCAGTCTGACCTTGGAAAACGGAGAGAGTGCTGTGCTTTCGGCAGCTTCTTCTACCGGGCATAAGGTAACGTGGAAGTCGGCAAAGACAAGCATTGCATCGGTAAATGAAAATGGAAAAGTAACAGCAAAGAAGCCGGGAACAACTACGGTTACTGCAAAGGTCGACGGTACGTCTGTGAATTGTAAAGTGACAGTAAAAAGTCCGACAGTTCGTCTGATGCCGTCTAAAATCTCGCTATACAGACGGGAAAAGTATAAACTTAAGGTATCTTCCACATCAAAAACAATACCAGTGTGGAAAACTAACAAAAAAAGTGTGGCGACTGTGGATGAAACAGGAAAAGTAACCGCGGTCAAACATGGAACGGCAGTCATTACTGTAACCGTAGATGGAGTCAGCAAAAATTGTGAAGTGACGGTCAGATCTCCAAAGATTACATTTGAGCAGACGACGATTACACTTCATCCGGGGGAACGTGCAAGAGTAAATGCGACGGTATCTTCCGGCAATCAGCCGGCGTATTCCTGCTCTAACTCCAATGTGGTGTCGGTAGATGCAAACGGGGTTATCACTGCGAAAGCAGCAGGCAGGTCTTATGTCTACGCCAGTGAGGATGGAACAAAGGAACGCATGACGGTGTATGTGAAAGAGAAGGAATAAAAGGTGCAGGGATTGTTGTATAGACAAAAACTGGAATAGGAACAAAAGCACAAAGTCAGGCATGGCATCAGATTGTGAAAGAAAATTGCTTCTGTTCACACAATAGGTGTGGGCAACAGCAGGAAACAGATGGCGGGAAGTACAAAAGATAAATGGAAGTTGCATGTTTACACCAAAAATAAAATCCGCTAAAATATAGAAAATTACAGAATGCAGATACAATTCACAACAATAGAATGTTCGCAAAGCGCAGGCTATTATTTTTTATATCGGAGAAAGGCGGTAGTGAGGATGGAGGATATGACAGAAAAAGAACTGATCACGGTTTTAATTGATAAATATACAGATTTACAGCGCATCAAACGTGCAAACAATGGGGTGGAAAATCAGGAGCTGGAGTATCAGATCAAAGTGACGATTGCAAAGCTGGCATCTCTTGGAGTGTCCGTGGAGGATATTACGTTATGACAGAAAAAGAATGGCGCATGTTCAATGACATTCTCCTGGAAATTTATTATGCAGGAAATTTAAAAAATTTTGGAAAAAAATGTTTAAAGCTGATTCGGATATTAATTCCATATACACAGGGATATTTTTTAGTGATCGACGAAGATGGCAGATTAGATGTGGAACATTCTGTATTTGAAAATGTGGAATCTGCCATGAAACAGAAATATTTAGATACATATTTTGCGAAAGATTATCTGATGCAGATGTGCAATTTTACAAAATCAATGGCATACCGGGATACGGATATTCTGCCGGATGAAAAAAGGAAAACATCAGTGGTTTATCGCGAGTATTTTAAGCCGCAGAAGCTGGATATGGGGTGTGGTCTTATCATTATGAAAGATGGAAAACACGCGGATTCCTGAATTTACTGCGAAAATGCGGAGAGCCGGATGTAACAGAGCATGAGATGGAGATTTTGCAGATATTTCTGCCTCATTTTGAAAAAAATGTCTGGGCTTATGCAAATCATTATGTTTCAAGTGATGAAAACAGAATAAAAAACAGGGAATCAGGTCTTCTTTCCGGGAGGGAACAGGAAATCGTGCAGCTTGTAAGAAAAGGATATTCCAATCAGGAAATCGCCAGACAGCTTCTGATTAATGAGGCAACAGTAAAAAAACATTTGAGTAATATTTTTGAAAAACTGGGAATCAGCAGGCGGACACAGTTATTTTAAGGTAGAGGAAAAGAAGTATTGGTACATCGAAAGTAGTATACAAATCAATCATTCTGCTGATTGTGAAAATATATACCTGCCGTTATAATTCATGACAACAACCTACTTGATATGTGTGCCATAGCAGTACCGGAAAATACAGCGGATACAGAGCTTCCATTTGGAATCACTATTTTCTCATTATCCGATCAGGAGGGCGAGATCCTTGGTACAGCGGAACGGTTTTTACAGACACAGAGCATTCCGTTTGCGGTATGCGGACTGCATAAAAAAGGATTTCCATTGGAGAGCCAGCTCACAGAGCTTAAAGCATCCTACAAAGAGAGCATAAATACTGCACCGCATTACAGACTGTATCGTCTGGATACCGTACCGGAGAAACCGGGCATGGTATATGACGATAAAAAGGGCGCTGCGATAGCGGTAGAGATTTATGAACTGCCGGTTGTGAGCATCGGAGCATTTTTACAGCAGGTAAAAAAGCCACTCTGTATCGGGGATATGGAATTGTCAGATGGCAGGATTGTAAAAGGATTTCTGTGTGAGGAATACGGGTTGGCAAACGCAAAGGAGATGGATGAGCCGTTTTCTGCTTTAGATCCTCAGACAAAAGCGGATATGCAGCTTTTAATGCGCCAGATCTGGCAGGAAGAAAAGCCAACGGTCATTTTTGTCACGCACGATATCGAGGAGGCAGTTTTTTTATCCAGCAAGATTTATGTGCTGACGCAAAGACCCGGAACCGTAAAGGCAGAGGTTCCGGTATTGCTGCCATATGATCGTGACCTGCCATTGAAAGATACTGATGAGTTCATCAAACTCCGTAAGAAGGTGAATCAGCTAATTGAACATGAAAGCTTATCTTAGTATAACGCAGGATTTTCTTGTCAATTTTACGGAGTGGTTTTATAATGTGCTAATAAGAATCAGCATAATATTCCGAAAATGGAGAGAACGATGGCAGGAAAATTATATTTATGTGCAACGCCGATCGGCAATCTTGAAGATATCACGTACCGGGTGCTTCGTACATTAAAGGAAGTGGATCTGATCGCAGCGGAAGATACCAGAAATTCGATCAAGCTGTTGAATCATTTTGAGATCAAGACGCCGATGACAAGTTATCATGAATACAATAAAATAGAAAAAGCATATCAGCTTGTGGATAAACTACGGGAAGGTAAAGACATTGCACTGATCACGGATGCAGGGACACCGGGTATTTCCGATCCGGGCGAAGATTTAGTGCGCATCTGTTATGAGGAGGGGATCGAAGTGACTTCCCTGCCGGGAGCAGCGGCATGTATTACGGCGCTTACCATGTCAGGGCTTCCGACAAGACGTTTTGCATTTGAGGCATTTTTGCCGCGTGATAAAAAAGAGCGTGCCGCTATTCTGCAGGAGTTAAAGGATGAAACACGCACGATCATTATTTATGAGGCGCCGCATCATCTGGTCAAAACATTAGAAGAACTGTATGATACGCTCGGAGACCGGCAGATCTCTATCTGCCGGGAACTCACAAAACGCTATGAGGAAAAGATGCGTACGACGTTGTCGGACAGCCTTGTCTATTATGGAGAAAATGAGCCGCGCGGAGAGTATGTGCTCGTGATTCATGGAAAAACCTTCGAGGAACTTGCCGAGGAGGCAAGAAAGTCCTGGGAGGATATGTCGTTAGAGGAACATATGCAGGTATACGAAAGTAAAGGAACTCCTCGAAAAGAAGCTATGAAGCTGGTGGCAAAAGACCGTGGCATGAGCAAACGCGATGTATATCAGGCACTCCTGAAAGAAGAATAGCAAATAAATCCGTTATTTCTGGTAAAATTCTTTCAGATACTTTTTTACGGTTTCAAACGGTGCCGGACCGATAGAGAGAAGCGTCTGATGAAATGCGGCTTCATTGTAATCATTGCCGAGAGTTTCTTTTGCATATTCTTTTAATTCCAGAAACTGCAGATAACCCACATAATAACGGAGATAATTTGCCGGTTCTGATATGATATAGCGGTAAATCTCTGCAATGGTGTCCGGATCGCTGATCCCGTAATCGTTCCAGAATTTTATCGTATCGGCAAGCGACCAGCCGTCATAATGGATGCCGATATCGGTCGAGGCATAAAGGCTTAAAAGTGCAGACTGATTTAAAGCGAGAAGCGTGGCAGCAGCATCCGGCAGACCGGTATAATGATAAGACATCATTTCCACATAGGTTGCCCAGCCTTCCACGTATCCGGGATAGTTTAAAATGCTGCGGATCGCCGGCAGGCCGGACTGGTATGACATGATCGTCTGATACAGGTGACCCGGGAAGCCTTCATGGGCGAGTGTGGTAAAATAGCGCATGGTCGTGGCATCTGTTTTTGCGTTGATATAGATAGAGTTTGCATTATAGTCATCGATTGGTGCAGTGATATAGTAAGCCGGCGCAAGATAGTCTTCCATACATTCTTCAATATAACTCACAGAGTAAGAGACATCCGGGGCTTTTGGAAAATCGGACTGCATTCGTTCTTTCAGCAGCTCCAAAACGGATGTGGGATCTGCACTGGAAAGCGAAAGTTTTTGCGCGTCTGTCCAGAGATCCGGATTTGATGCGGTCAGGGCGGCGGCTTCGCTTAGATCGGATAATCTTTTTTGTCCGATCATAGTCTCAATATCTGCAATGGAATCGGCACAGCCTGTATTTTCATAGACAAGATATTTATAATAATCCCTGCCTCTTTTCAGATAGCAGAGTCCTTTTTCATTTTTTCCGCTGCCAAGCAGGCTGCTCAGGGAAGATGCCAGTGAGGTGTAAGCAGGAAAAATCATTTCTTTTACGATCTTTTCATTTTGCTTTTTGTAGGCAGTTTTTTGTTCATCTGACAGATCTTTGAAGTCATCCACCTTTTTATTAAAAGTTAAGATCAGATAATGATCGTCTCCATCGTCTGCAAAACGGGAACACTGTTCGATCACTTCTTTACAGACTGCATCGGACATAAAAAGTCCGGCAGAGGATTTCTCTTTTTCAAAATCAATGATCTGTTCAAAATAAGAACCGGTCAGGGGCAGCAGTTTCAGATAGGTTTTGATATCATCCTCGTTGTAAAAACGATATTCTTCATAGAGCACCGGAAGCTGCGCCTGGATACCGGAAGATGGGTTTAGGTATTCATTATACAGTGAAAAATCTGTTCCTTTTTGTTCCATTGAAAGGTAATCTGACAAAATATCATAGGTCAGCTTCTGTGTTTTGGAAAGTTTTTCCGTGTCAAAGCGCTTTAGGGCGGCAACCGTGTTTTCTAAGGCGGCGCGGTTTTGCTCTGCCGCCTGACCGGATATACCGCCAAGTGAGATTGGAATGTCTGTGATGCCGTAAGACGCCGGAGAGGAAAGCGAAAAATGCAGATTTATGGTATTCTGGGTGATCTCTGAACGGAAAAGCTGCAGTAAAAATTCGTCAAATGCAGCATTTTGTGCAGAATTAAGGGAAGATCCAGAAGATGCATTGTCTGCCGGATCGGATTTGTATTCAGAAGAATTGAAGGAGTCTGAATCTGGCATATGCCCAGAAGAAATGGAGGAGTCTGGAGCCGAGTTATATTTTGAGACTGCGCAGCCACCTGATAAAATGGTCGGGATAAGTATGAGCAGAATGAGAAAAAGTGTGGATATCCGGTATAAGCGCGGAAACCGGTGAAAAATATCAGAAAAACATGTCAAGATAAAATACCTCAGTTTAAGATCCAGAGTGTTAGTGATATATATGTTGATCTAAAGAAAAAATAACCGAAAAATTGTTGGATGAAGAAGTGCATGGAAAGATGACATGACAAAATTGCATTGCAAAATTGCGTTGCAGAATTGCGTTGCAGAATTGCATTGCAATTTTGCAATACATATATGATGTATTCTGACCATAAAATAAAAGAAAAACCGGAGAGATACGTATGAATTATCTCTGGGCATTTATGATCTTAACCGGTGTTGTATTTGCCGCATTTCACGGCACACTTCCGGCGGTTACGCAGGCAGCGCTTGACTCGGCAAAAGAGGCGGTAACACTCTGTATTACCATGATGGGAGTGATGTCTTTCTGGGTTGGACTGATGAAAATCGCTGAAAAAACAGGTATCATTGCAGGATTGTCAAGGCGTCTTGCGCCGGTGCTGCATTTTCTGTTCCCGGATATTCCAAAAGATCATCCGGCAAATAAATATATTGCCACCAATATGATTGCAAATATATTCGGACTGGGATGGGCAGCAACACCAGCCGGATTAAAAGCGATGGAGGCGCTGGCGGAATTAGAAAAAGAGCGTGGAAAGAAAGCATTTTCAGATGGCACAGTAAAAAAAGGGGAGCGGACCGCCAGCAATGAGATGTGTGATTTTTTGATCATCAATATTTCATCCCTTCAGATCATACCGGTAAACATTATTGCCTACCGCAGTCAGTATGGAAGTGTGAATCCGGCGCAGATCGTCGGTCCGGCACTGATCGCAACGACATGCAGTACACTGACTGCGATTATTTTTTGTAAAATCAGACAAAATATTTACAAAATCTGACAAATAATTCGTTGTACTATTTGATAAAAGACATTATAATGAGAATAGATTTATGTGTAAGACAAATCCTCAGAGAAAGTGAGGGATACCAATGAAAAAAAATAAGATCTTGATTGTAGATGATAATAAGCTCAACAGGCAGTCCCTGGCTGATATTTTCCGTAAAGCTTATCAGATCGTAGAGTCAGAAGACGGGAAAAAGGCACTGGAGTATCTGAAAAAGGATAAAGGACTTTCGGTAGCGGCAATTATACTGGATCTTATTATGCCTGTAATGGATGGATTTGCTTTCCTGGAGGAATTCAAAAAACACAGTGAATATAAGTATATTCCGATCGTCATTGCGACAACGGAAGACAATGTAGAAAATGAAAAACGCTGTCTGGAGTATGGGGTATGGGATTTTATACCGAAGTCATTCCACCGGGAGATCATCTGGTTTCGTGTCATGAATGCCATCAAAAGGAGCAAACAGCACTTTTTAGAGTATGATTCCCTGACAGGAATTTATAACCGTCAGATGTTTTACCAGAAGACGAGGGAGATGCTGGATGACAGTAAGGATCAGACATTTGCATTTATCCGGCTGGATATTGACCGGTTTAAAATGATCAATTCTTTCTATGGTGCGGCAGAAGGAGACCGTCTGTTAAGATGTATGGCGCACAATATCTGCGGTGTACTCAGCGCATATAAGACGTATACTTATGGCAGATTAAATTCCGATGTTTTTGGAATCTGTGTTGCGGTAGAAAAAGGACAGGATGCACTGCTGATCGCCCAGAAGATCCGGGAACAGGTGAAGAAAAACGGGGAGCTGCGCTGTTATCTTGAGACGTCGGCGGGATGTTATATCATCCGGGACAAGGAGATGGAGGTATCGGCAATCTATGAGCATGCTGTAATTGCGGCACAGGAATGCAAGGGGCAGTATATGCATCATGAGGCACTCTACACGGAACAGATGGGAAAAGAGATGCAGCGGGAGCAGCAGATCATAAACGAAATGGATACGGCACTTGAGGAAAAACAGTTTGTCGTTTATTTTCAGCCGAAGTATGAGTTAGATGGTTATACGCCGCGTGGCGCGGAAGCACTTGTACGCTGGAAAAAACCGGATGGGACGATGGTTTCACCGGGAGAGTTTATACCTGTTTTCGAGAAGAACGGTTTTATTATAAAACTTGATTATTATGTGTGGGATCAGGTCTGCCAGCTTATTGCCACGGCGTTAAGAGCAGGACGTAAGCCGGATCCGATCTCTGTGAATGTTTCCCGTGTCAACCTTTATAATCCAAATTTTTTAGAGTCACTGGTCAATCTTGTGGAAAAATACCGGATACCACCGGAGTACCTGCACTTAGAACTGACGGAGAGTGTTTTTTCCGATACGGAAAATGTCATCTTAAATGCGGTGAATTATCTGCACAAGGCAGGATTTACAATTCTGATGGATGATTTTGGAAGCGGATATTCATCTTTGAACGTGTTAAAGGACATTGATCTGGATGTGCTGAAAATTGATATGAAGTTTCTTTCCAAAGGCAAAGATGATGGGCGCGGAGAAAAGATCTTAGCGGCAGTTATCCAGATGGCAAAAGCGCTGGATATGCCGGTCATTGCAGAAGGCGTTGAAGAAAAGAAACAGGTACAGATGCTCAAGAGACTTGGCTGTAATTATATTCAGGGATATTATTTCGCAAAACCAATGCCACAGGAGGATTATGAACGTCTGGCGCGAAAATCGCATGAATAATGTGAATCGCTGATACATATAATAAACTAACAGCAGCTTCGGGAAGTGTCCTATGCAGATAATGATGTTTTTATCCGATATCATGATACCACTTCTGATTTTTTTGATTATCGGATATGGGCTGTTGTGCAGGCACAATATCTACGAAGAGTTTATCGAGGGAGCGAAAGACGGATTTGAAACAGTCATAGGGATCATGCCAACACTGATTGGACTGATGGTTGCTGTTGGAATCCTGCGTGCGTCCGGATTTCTGGAATGTTTTTCAAATGTATGTGCTATTTTCACAGAAAAGATCGGATTCCCGTCCGAACTGCTTCCGCTTGCTGTTGTGAAAATGTTTTCATCTTCGGCGGCAACAGGATTACTTTTAGACATTTATAAGGAGTATGGAACAGATTCGCTTTTAGGGCGTATGGCATCGATCATGCTAGGAAGTACGGAGACGATTTTTTACACGATGTCTGTTTATTTCATGAGTGTAAAGATTAAAAAAAGCCGGTATACGCTTGCCGGGGCATTGGCTGCAACGGCAGCAGGAATGGCTGCGAGCGTAGTGCTGGCAGGAATGATTTGACAAAAAGAAAAAAAGGTCTATAATAATGTTATGTAAACGAACAGGGCATTTGTTCTGTTGCAATATCGCGGGATGGAGCAGTCTGGAAGCTCGTCGGGCTCATAACCCGAAGGTCACAGGTTCAAATCCTGTTCCCGCAACTAAAAAACAGTAGTTTAGAGCTGCAGAAAGCAGATTGCTAGACTACTGTTTTTTGATGATAAAATTTAGCAGTATCGTAGGTGGCAAACCTTGAAAATGCATCGAAAATATACTAGAATTATGCATGATAAAGGTATATTACAAAAGGGAAGGTGAACGGTTATGCAAAAGCTGAAAGACATGAAGATAAAAAAGCGGTTAAATACCGGATTTAAAATGGTAACAGGCATTGCGACGATCGCAGCAGTGCTTGGAATTATTGCAATGCTGGTCGCGTCTGGCCGATATGAATATGCGATGACTAATTATGGATTCTCGCAGGGAGATATCGGTAAGGCAATGGTTACATTTTCAGAGACGAGAAGCGCCCTGCGTGCTGTTGTTGGATATGATGAGGAGGACATGATCGAGGCACAGGTATCGCTGCATGATCAGAAAAAGGAAGCCTTTGAAACATATCTGAAAGACATAGAAAGTACCATGGTTTTCCCACAGGCAAAAGAGGCATATAATACGTTAGTTACGGATCTGGACGGCTATTGGGATATTGATGCAGAAGTTTTAGAGCTTGCAACATCATCTTCGGATGATGGTTATTTAAAAGCACAGGAAATCGACACCGGTGAACTCTCACCACAGTATGACAAAATTTATCAGGATCTGGCAACACTGATGGATCTGAATGTACAAAAGGGTGATGCATCAAAGGCATCATTACATAATATGGAGCTCATATTTATGATCGTGATCATAGCGGTGATCGTGGTCTGTATTGTGATTTCCATCCGTATCGGAAATACGATAGCTGTAGATATAGAAAAGCCTCTGACAGCTTTGGCAGAACGTCTGAAATCATTTGCAGAAGGTGATCTTGACAGCCCGTTCCCGGAGAGCGAGGCAGATGACGAGATCAAAGAGATGATCTTAGAAGCAGAACAGATGGCGCATAATCTGAACCTGATCATTACGGATGCAGGGGAGTTGTTAGGAGAAATGGCGGCTGGTAATTATGCTGTCGGAACCAGGAACGAAGATAAATATGTCGGAAAATTCGTAGCCTTAAAAGATGCCATGAAAAAGATGAACCGTCAGATGAACAGTACGTTACAGCAGGTTGAAGATGCTTCAAAACAGGTTTCTGCTGGTTCTGAAAATCTGGCAGAATCTGCACAGGCACTGGCAGAAGGGGCAACAGACCAGGCAGGTTCCGTGGAAGAACTGACGGCAACGATCACGAACATTACGGACAATGTCAATGCCACGGCAGAAAAGCTTGAGGCATCGCACCAGAAAGCAAGCCAGTATGCAAAGCAGGCAGATAACAGCCGCGAACAGATGACGGCTTTGACGGATGCTATGGGACGGATCAATGAGACATCAACCAAAATCGAAAATATTATTTCTGATATCGAAGATATTGCAAGCCAGACGAATCTGTTATCCTTAAATGCAGCGATCGAAGCTGCCCGTGCAGGGGAAGCGGGAAAAGGATTTGCGGTTGTTGCGGACCAGATCAGGAAACTGGCAGAGCAGAGTGCGCAGTCAGCAGTTGATACCCGCCAGCTGATCGAAGGTTCCCTGCAGGAGATCGCAGAGGGGAATAAGGCGGCAGAAAGCGCTTCTGCGGCATTAGAGGAAGTAGTTGAAGGAATCAAAGAGATCGCTGAGGAATCAAAGATGTTAAGCGAACAGTCGGCAGAGCAGGCAAGAGCGATGGAACAGGCAGAATCAGGGGTAAACCAGATCTCAGAGGTGGTTCAGTCAAATTCTGCAGCAGCACAGGAATCATCTGCAACCAGTGAGGAGCTGTCTGCACAGGCAGTGTCTTTAAATGAACTGGTGGGACAGTTTGTCCTGAGAAAGGATTGATCATGTCAAATATAGAAAAGTTCTTAGAAATGGTACAGGAGTCAGATAATATTGTATTTTTCGGGGGAGCAGGCGTTTCTACCGAAAGTGGCATCCCTGATTTCAGGAGTGTGGATGGACTCTATAATCAAAAATATGATTATCCACCGGAGACGATATTAAGTCATACCTTTTATATGAGACATACAGAAGAATTTTACCGTTTTTACCGTGATAAGATGCTATGCCTTGATGCAAAACCAAATGTGACACACCAGAAACTTGCAGAGTTAGAGGCTGCGGGCAAGGTAAAGGCCGTCATCACACAGAACATTGACGGACTGCATCAGATGGCAGGAAGCAGGCATGTTTTAGAGCTGCATGGCAGCGTGCATCGCAATTACTGTCAGAAGTGTGGAAAAGGATTTGATGCGGAATATATTTTAAAATCCGGTACAGAGATTCCTCTGTGTGATGCGTGTGGAGGTAAGATCAAACCGGATGTGGTGCTTTATGAAGAGGGATTGAACCAGCAGACCTTAGAGGATGCTGTATTTTATATCAGCCATGCAGATGTGCTTATCATTGGTGGAACTTCGCTGGCAGTATATCCGGCTGCAGGATTGATCGACTATTACCGGGGAAACAAGCTGGTGCTTATCAATAAATCTACAACACCGATGGATGGCAGAGCAGATCTTTTAATCCAGGCAGGGCTTGGTGAGGTGTTTTCACAGATCCGGTAAACAGAGCAAGTACTATTTTAAACGTCTAAAAAGGAGAATGTATGCGTTTACTGATAAAACAGAGAGTGTTTTCATGGTCAGATACTTATGATGTCTATGATGAGGAGGGCAATGTACGGTATTTTGTCAGGGCAGAGGTGTTTGCACTTGGACATCAGATCCATGTCTATGATGCGGCACATGTTGAGGTTGGAATGATCCGTCAGAAGCTGTTTAATCTTCTTCCGGTCTTTGAAATTGAAACAGGTGGGATCAAAAGAGGACAGATCGAAAAACAGTTTACCCTGTTCCGGCCGAAATATGATATTGATTTTAATGGATGGCGTGTGGAGGGAGATTTCCTTGGCTGGGATTATGATGTATATTCCGGCTGCAGTTCCATTATTCATATTTCAAAACAATTACTCCACTGGGGTGATACGTATGTGATCGATTTTACCAATCCGGGCGATGAACTGCTTGGAATGATGCTTGTGATCGCAATTGATGCAGCAAATTGCTCGCAGAATAAATAGTATAGGAGAATAGAGAGGATTTATGGATAAATATGAAGTTGGTGATGTGGTGCGGTTGAAAAAGCAGCATCCGTGCGGCAGCAGTGAATGGGAGATCCTGCGCGTGGGTGCAGATTTCAGGTTGAAATGCTTAGGCTGCGGGCACCAGATCATGATCGCAAGAAAACTTGTGGAGAAAAATACCAGAGAAATCCGCAAAAAGGAAGCTAAGCAAGGAAGCTGAGTAAAAAGTTCTTGCAAACTATTGATTTTTATGATAAAATATATCCTCGTGATATATTATTAAATTCCTTGCTCACTCATATAAGAGCGGGCCAGAGACCAAAAGGAGGAAAATTCGCATGAATAAGTATGAATTAGCGCTTGTTGTTAGTGCAAAGATCGAAGACGATGCGAGAACAGCTACCGTAGAGAAGGCAAAAGAGTACATCACTCGTGCCGGTGGTAACGTAACAGAAGTAGAAGAGGCTGGTAAGAAGAAATTAGCATATGAGATCCAGAAGATGTCAGAAGCTTTCTATTATTTCATCCAGTTCGACGCTGCATCTACTGTTCCGGCAGAAGTTGAGCGCGATGTCCGCATCATGGACAATGTTCTTCGTTTCTTAGTAGTAAGAAAAGACGAGAAATAAGATTCTTTGAACTGACAACGGTTTGTTTGATAGAAGAGAGGAATCGTATATGAACAAAGTTATTCTTATGGGAAGATTAACCAGAGACGCAGAGATCCGTTATTCTCAGGGCGAGAGTGCTACTGCGATCGCAAGATTTTCACTTGCAGTAGATCGCCGTTTCCGTCGTGACGGAGATGATCAGAATACAGATTTTATCAACTGTGTTGCATTTGGCAGAACAGCAGAGTTTTTGGAGAGATTCGGACGTAAGGGAACAAAATTCGTTCTGGAAGGTCGTATTCAGACTGGCAGCTACACCAACAAAGACGGACAGCGTGTTTACACGACGGACGTTGTTGCTGAAAATGTAGAATTTGCAGAGAGCAAAAATGCCAGCGGCGGCGGAGATAACTCCGGTTTTAACCCTTCCGACAGACCGTCACCGAGCAGTGCAGCAGGTGATGGCTTCATGAATATTCCGGATGGAATTGATGAAGAGTTACCATTTAACTAATGGAGATCATAACAACAGGAGGTAATTATCATGGCTTTCAATAAAGCAGCAGACAAAGATGGCGCACCAATGAAGAGACGCCCGATGCATAGAAGAAAAAAAGTTTGCGTTTTCTGTGGAAAAGATAACGTAATCGATTACAAAGATACAAACAAATTAAAGAGATACATCTCTGAGAGAGGAAAAATTCTTCCTCGTCGTATCACTGGCAACTGTGCAAAACACCAGAGAGCTCTTACAGTAGCTATTAAGAGAGCCCGTCACGTTGCATTAATGCCATACGTATGCGAATAAATTCGCAACGAATAAATTCGCAACGAATAAATTCGCAACGAATAAAATTCACAGTGAATAGAATTTACATTGAATAGAAGAAATCCCCTGCAACCTGCTATATTTGTATTGCTGGTTACAGGGGATTTCTTAACTGTTCCGGCATTAGATCAGCGTGTTATTCCTCGTTGGTCAGGTCAAATCTCTGTACAAGCTGCTCTAGCGTAGTAGCCTGAGCGGCAAGTTCTTCCGATGTGGCAGAAGTTTCTTCGGCAGCGGCAGAGTTGTCTTCCACTCCTTTAGAAATTTCTTCAATACCAATCTCAAGCTGTTCCATGCTCTGCTCCTGCTGGACATAAGTTTCGGAACTCTTTGAAATCATTTCATTTACTTTCTGAACAGCCTCCATGACTTCCTGAATGGAAGTGACGACGTCATTTACAATCTGGTTTCCATGTTCAATTTCGTTAATGGAAATACCGATGAGATCTTTGGTCGTATTGGCTGCTTTGGAGCTTTCCTCGGCTAAAGAACCTATCTCGGAGGCAACAACAGCAAATCCTTTTCCGGCTTCACCTGCCCGTGCAGCTTCAATGGAAGCATTTAATGCTAACAGATTTGTCTGGTCTGCGATATCTTCAATTGTCTTAATGATGCCGACAACCTCATTGGAGGTCTGTGTGATCTTATTCATTGCTTCTGTCATTAGTGACATCTGATCTTTGCTGTTTCGCATCATATCAGTTACTTTTAATGTTTCATCAGCCGCAACCTGTGCAGCAGCAGTATTTTCTTTTACCTGATCGGTAACAGCAGTTGTGGTGGCAACAAGTTCTTCTACGGAAGCCGATTGTGTGGTGGCGCCTTCCGCAATACTTTGTGCTGCTTTAGCAAGATCCTCAGAACCGGCAGACACCTGACTGGAAGTGTTGATAATATCAGTCATGATGTTTTGCATGGATTCAGAAATATTGATAAGACCTTCTTTTACTTTTGAAAAATCTCCGGCATAATCATATTTCAGTGTAAATTTTAACTTTCCATCTGCTAAACGGTTTAAGGCATAGGTAATCTCATTAATGTAATTAATGTATTCCTTCAGGCGGTCTACCGTTAACTGGATGGAGTCAGACAGTTCGCCGATTTCATTGTCAGAGTGAATCTTAAGGGATACATCAAGGTTTCCTTTGGCAAGTTCCTGTGCAACATCATTTAATGTACTGATCGGTTTTGTAATAGCAGAAGCGACTTTGCGGATGGCAATGACAGTGGCTGCAATACCGATGACAATCAGTACAAGCATAATAACCATGCATATGGTGAGGCTGGAAAAATATTCACTGGATGGCAGACAGCTTAAAACAAAATAATCGGTATCTGTAATGTCTACAATATATCCATATCTCGATTTATTTCCAATGGTATATTTTACTGCGGTATTTCCACCTCCAAGAGCATTGACAACATCATCACTTACACCAATCTCAGTAAGAGTTTTTAACTGATAATCTGTATTTGGATGGTAAATGATGGTTCCGTCAGATGTTAAAAGAATTACAAAACCATTATCACCTACTGTGTAGGAGAAAAATAATTCGTTGATATGGTCTAAGGCAATATCCAATCCGGCAACACCGACAACATTTTTTCCGGAAGGATCGTATACGGGTGCGGCGGCGCTTAAAATTAATTTGCCCGTGCTGGCATCTGTGTAAGCGTTGGTGAGCATACTTTTACCGGTTTGTGTTACCTGATACCAGTCTCTTTGCGTGATATCAAAAGAACTGTCACTGGTATAGCCGTCTGACTGGGTCAGAACATTAGCATCAATATCACCGATCCAGGCAGCAAGAATGTTTTCACTGTCTGTTGCCTGATGACTCTGCAGCTCTTTAAATACATCCTGATAAAGGGTGGCTTCTTTAATGGAATCGCCGGATTTAGTTTCAGTCAGGATTTCCCGTATATCGGGATTGAGAGCCATCTGTTCCACGGTAGTTGTGTACTTTTTAAAAAAGGTTTCAAGCTGATATGAGGCAGCTTTTGACTGTAGTTCCAGTTCGTCTTTTTGTGAGGACAAGCTGATGTTCCCGATCATGATCGCAACTACAATAGAGAAAATGACGAATATTGTGATAACGACCGACAGAATGCGGATTGAGATTTCATTGGAAATCTGTTTTCTTTTGTTTTTCATAACCGTATGCTCCTTTGCGTTTTTCTTCCATTATATACCTATGCAAACGAAAAACAACGAATTTATTGAAAATAATTATAAATAAAGTAAATAAACAGAAATTTTTACTGATAAGATGAAAAAATATAGTAAAAAAACGAATGCTGTTGCGCAAAAATTGGGCGTGGATTTATAGAAAAATATTTTATAAAAGCACAAAAATAATATGAATAAAATGCAATATAAAGACAAAGTGCACAAAAAGTGCATGCGAATTCTATGATTTGTGTCTATTGCGCAAGTTATATGTGGCATATATAATAGCAATATGAACAAACGGTTGCGCAAAGAAAAAAACGAGAAATGTTGTTAAAACTGGGAAAATGAAATTTCTTTCAGAGCATAGGAACAACAGCGTTGCGCAAGCAAGATGTTGGGGGAGGAAAAATAATGAAAAGTGGGATGGTAAAGCGCATGCTGGCAGCGGCACTGGCAGCGACATTGATTGTGACAAGTGCCGGGACAACGGATGTCTGGGCAGCAGGAAGCGAAGAGACAGTTTCTGTGAGTGTGGAAGAGACAGAGGAAAGTACGGAGAATGTAAAAACTGCAAGCAGCAGTAATCTGATAACAAATGGAGATTTTGAGACAGATGCATCTGGATGGACATTTTTGTTGGGTGGTGGCGATTATTCGCCAAACTTAAAAAAAGGTACAGACACAGGTATGACAAATAATACGACGGGTTATATCAACATTTGGTCGGAAAACGAAGCCGAGTTTGTTATGTCTCAGGAGATTACGGGACTTTCAGCAGGAAATTATACCGCTATGTTAAGTATAGATGGAGCAAATGATAAAACTGCAGATTTAAAGTTTTATGCGGGAGACGAGAGTACAGTATTAAGTACGGAAAATGGCTGGAATAACTGGTCGACGTTTAAGGTTGAAAATATAGTAGTAGATGAAAGCGGAAGTATTATTATTAAAATTGCAGGTACATTAGGTGCCGGATACTGGTTCGATGTAGATGACATTACATTAACAAAAAATCTGTCTGATGGAGAGGAAAAAACCGAAGCAGCAGAGGCTTTAAATACCCTTATCACAGCCTGTGAAGCCCTGACAGAGTCAGATTACACTTCAGATACCTGGAGTGCATTACAGACAGCGCTTACATCAGCAAAAGCAGTTTATGGGGATAAAGACAACAAAACCGTAGAGGAATTAACAGAAGCTAAAACAGTCCTGCAGGCTGCAAAAGATGCACTGGTTGATGCAGGCATCGTTGATACCGGAGCTGATGGTATTTTTGTACAGAAAGTAGATGGACTGAGCGATGATTTTATCAAAGGTGTGGATGTGTCATCTTATGTCAGCTTAAGAGACAGCGGAGTGACATTCAAAGACTGGAACGGTAACGTGATAGGTGATCAGGAGTTCTTCAGCCAGTTAAAAGAAGCAGGTGTCAACTATGTGCGTATCCGTGTGTGGAATGATCCATATGACAGCAATGGAAAAGGATACGGTGGTGGAAATAACGATCTTGCAAAAGCAAAGAAAATCGGAAAATGGGCAACCGACGCAGGCATGAAGGTGTTAATTGATTTCCATTATTCTGATTTCTGGGCAGATCCGGGAAAACAGAAGGCATCGAAAGCCTGGGCGGGTTATACGATCGATCAGAAAGTGACAGCTGTATCTGATTATACAACAGCGAGCATTACAGAACTGTTAGATGCAGGTGTTGATGTTGGAATGGTTCAGGTTGGAAATGAGACAAACAACGGTGTCTGTGGTGAGAGTACATGGGAAAACATGTGCAGGATCTTTGATGCTGGTGCAGATGCGGTTCACGCAGCAGGAGAGGCAAAAGGAAAGAATATCTTAGTTGCTGTTCATTTTGCAAATCCGGAAAAAAGCACAAACTATGCAACTTATGCAAAAAATCTGAATACATATGATGTAAGCTATGATGTATTTGCATCTTCTTATTATCCATACTGGCATGGAACACTTGACAATCTTACCAGTACTTTAAAGAATATCGCTGATACTTATGACAAAAAAGTAATGGTAGCAGAGACATCCTGGGCAACAAGTTTAGAGGATGGCGATGGACATGAAAATACTGTTCGTAAAGGTAATAATGATACAAAAGTAGATGGTATGGATTATACATTTTCCATACAGGGACAGGCAAATGAAGTAAGAAGTGTTATTTCAGCGATCAACAATATCGGTGACAATGGTATCGGTGTATTTTACTGGGAGCCGGCGTGGATTCCGGTAACTGTATACGACAGCAGTGCGGATAATGCAGAAGAAGTACTTGCTTCAAACAAGGCAGCATGGGAGAAATACGGTTCCGGATGGGCTGCAAGCTATGCAAGCGAATATGATGCAGATGATGCAGGCAAATGGTATGGTGGTTCAGCAGTTGATAATCAGGCATTGTTTGATTTTAATGGAAAACCACTTGCATCTTTAAACGTATTTAAGTATGTAAATACCGGAGCAACCACAACAAAAAGACTTGATTCAGTGACAACACCGGATGCTGTGGAAGCTGCATATGGAGCAGATATTGCGTCAGCATTACCGGCAGTTGTTACAGTACAGTTTAATGACGGATCAGAAGATACCGCTTCTGTAACATGGAATAGTGATGATATTGCAGCAATTACGACATATGGAATCCATGAAGTAAAAGGTACTGTATCCTATACAGACGGTGAGGAAAATACTTCCACGCTCAGCACGACCTGCAGCGTGTCCGTACTGCCGGAAAACCTGTTGCAGCAGGGTGGATTTGAGGATGGCTGTGATGCGTGGACGATCGAAGGAAATGGTGCACAGGGAAATACGAAAGAAGATCCAAGAAGTGGAAGCATGGGATTGCATTTCTGGTCATCAAGCGCAGTTGATTTTACAGCAAAACAGACTGTTACAGTTACAAAATCCGGTGTATACAGTGCATATATGTATATTCAGGGTAATGGTGGCGGAGATTCTGAGGCAGTCAGTATCTCACTTTCCAATGATACGCAGAATACGGCACAGACCGGAGAAGCTTCTCTGGCTGGATGGAAAGTATGGCAGCAGCCAAAAGCAGAAGGAATTGCCGCTTCTACTGGAGATAAACTGATCGTGACGATCCATGTAGCAGGTGATGCAGAAGCATGGGGAACGATTGATGATGTATATCTGTACAGCACAGAAGCTTATGAAACATATAAGATCAACTATATTTTAAATGGTGGAACAAACAACGATCAGAACCCGGCTTCTTATGATAAAACACAGACGGTTACATTTAAAAATCCGACACGTTCCGGATATACATTTGAAGGCTGGTATAAAGATTCAGGTTTTACAAAACAGATCACGCTGATCGAGGCAGGAACAACCGGTGAGATCACGGTATATGCAAAGTGGAATAAGATCGAAGATAATAACGGAAATAAAGACACAGAGACAAAAGAAGTCAAAGTAAGTAAAATTACATTAAACAAGACACAGGCTGGAATGAAAAAAGGAGAAACCCTTACATTGAAGGCAGTTGTTACACCGTCGAAAGCAACAAATAAAGCTGTAAAGTGGTCTTCATCCAACAAAAAAGTTGCTGCCGTTGACAAAAACGGAAAAGTAAAAGCGTTGCAAAATGGAACTGCCACGATCAAAGCGACAGCAAAAGACGGCAGTGGTGTGAGTGCTTCCTGTAAGATCACAGTAGGTTATAAGATCACTTATAAACTGGGGAAAGGAAAAAATAACGACCAGAATCCGGAGTATTATTACAACCAGAAAATCAACTTAAAGGCAGCTTCAAAGAAAGGTTATGCATTTAAAGGCTGGTATACAGACAGCAAGTACACAAAGAAAATCACAACGATCGCAAAGAACAGTAAAAAGAACATTACTGTATATGCAAAATGGGAAAAAGTCGTTGTGAAAAAGGGAGCTGTAAAGAAAGTGACAGCGCTTTCCGGAAAGAAAGCAAAAGTAACTCTTCAGAAAGTTTCCAGCGCAGATGGATACGAGATTGTTTACTCTACAGATAAGAAATTCAAGAAAAATGTAAAGAAAGAGACAGTGACAGGAACATCAAAAACCTTAAGCAAACTTTCAAAAGGCAAGACTTATTATGTCAAAGTGCGTGCTTATAAGAAAGATTCCACAGGCGCAAAAGTTTATGGAAGTTTCAGCGGTGCAAAGAAGGTAAAGATCAGTAAGTAGCCCAAAAAGTAAATTTATAATATATGTCATGTGGTAAAAACATGATAGAAAGTGGAGAATTTTGTTTTTTGCAGGATTCTCCACTTTTTTAACTCATGATAATGGATGTCTGCAGAGAGTGTATTCTATTATTTGTCCGGTTTTTTTCTATAAAAAATCCCCTATTTTTAATATTTGCTCATGCTAACATAAATTTGTAACTGTCAAAAATATATAAAAGGAGGAGAACGGGGTTTGAAACGAAATTGGAAAGCAGGGGTATGCGTAGCTTTATGCAGTGCTATGGTTTTTATCGGGATAGGACCTGTGCTGACACCATATCTTGAAAATGCAGTTGTCTATGCAGATGAAAACGAAAATTCAGGGGTAAAAAAAGTTTTTACTGCAGATCATCTGAAAGTGGCATGGGGAGACGCGGATTATGAACTCGCAGATGGACAGTGGAAATTGTCCTTTGCAAAACAGTATAATCAGGTGAAATGGACGTTGCCGGAGAGTATCGAAATGTCACAGGTGAATGCTGTTACATTTCAGGTGGCGGATCAGAAAGTACCGATCAGTCTGAAAGTATACAACGGTGGGGATGATGCAACAGCAGCTAATACACAGTACGGATTAAGCGGACAGACGGAGTACACGATAAATCCATCGGGGGATGGCGCTATTGATGCAGTCGGAATCATGATCACGGAAGATAAACCGGAAAATGCAACGGTAAGTCTTGTCAGTGTGACATTTGAACTGAAAGTGGGAGCAGGCGATGCAAAACTGGGGAATAATATTATAAAAAACGGTGATTTTGCAACGTCTGATGCGGTGGAGTCATGGAACAGTGCAGCCGGAGAATCGGTTGTTTCAGTTGCAGCAGAGGAAGAAGAGATCGCAGATTCCGGTCTTAAAACATACGGTGTACTTACACGTAATCAGGAAACTGCCACCCCTGGGGATTGTTTTTCGCAGGATATCACGGATGCGGTTGAAAAAGGGGAAACATACAAATTCTCATTCTGGGCAAAATTGTCCGATGATTACAAAGATGCTCCGGAAGAGCAGAGAAATGTGGAGTTTGCACCATTCTATGTTTCCGGTGGTGAGGCAACATATCTTGGAAGTTATTCAGCAGGTATTTTGTCAGGAGACTGTACAAAGACATTAAAAGCTGGAGAATGGACAAAATATGAGGGAACTTTCAAAATACCGAAAGCTGCAGATCAGGTGGTCATCCGTATTATAGAACAGGGAACCAACTATGGACAGGGCGATTGCGTAAAAGGGACTTACTATGTGACCGGTGTGTCCATGAATAAGATTGAAAGAGAAAAGCCATCTATTGAGAAGGACATCCCGGACTGGAAGGAAAGTGTGAAAGCTGCTTTAGGCAATGATGTAGTTGCCGGCACAGCAGTGACCGGTGATGAGATCAATGATGATACGCTGATGGAACTGGTGGAAAAACACTTTAATGCGGTTACACCTGGAAACGAATTAAAACCGGATGCATTGTTCAACTATCAGTTAGAGGATAAAGTCAATACAAAGACAATCCAATTTAAAGGACAGGATCTTGAAGTCCCGGTCGTAAATGAAGCCGGTGACAGCTTGGACTTTTCACGTGCAGATAAATTAATAAATAAAATCTGTGAGTGGAATAATGAAAATCCGGATAACAAAATCCGTATCCGTGGTCATGTCCTTGTATGGCATTCCCAGACACAGGAATGGTTTTTCCATGAAAATTATGATAAAACCAAACCTTATGTGGACAAAGAGACCATGAACCGCCGTCTTGAGTGGTTTATTTCAAGCGTTTTTGACCATTACTTCGGGAAAGCTGCAAATGGAAAATATGACGGATTATTTTATGGCTGGGATGTTGTAAATGAGGCTGTCATTGGGAACTCTTACCGTACAGATACCGTGAGTGCAGCAGAAAGTCTCGATGAGATCCGTCATGGAAATAATTCAAGCTGGTGGCATGTATATAAGAGCAACGAATTTATCATCAATGCCTTCAGATATGCAAACCAGTATGCACCGAAAAATGTAGAGCTTTATTACAACGATTTTGGTGAGACGGATAATACAAAATGTGAGGGCATCGTAAAACTCATCAATGATGTAAAGGCTGCCAATGGAACCAGACTGGATGCATTTGGCATGCAGGCACATTACAGTGTGGATAGTTTTTCTGCCACGCAGTTTAAAACAGTGGCTGAAAAATATGCAAAAGCTGCAGGAAAAGTACAGCTTACAGAGCTTGATTTTAAATCAAGTGCATCTTATACATCAGGTATGGCAACAAAAGAGAGCGAATATACCAAAATTGCATATTGCCATAAACAGTTATTCGATGCGATCAAAGGATTAAAAGCAGATGGTTCGAACGTTTCCGGATTGACCGTATGGGGTGTCATCGAGCCAAATTCATGGTTACATGAACAGTCCGGTGTCGGTGGTGGTGCAGACGGCTCTGCGCAGTGCCCATTGCTTTTTGATGGAAATTATAAAGCAAAACCTGCGTACTGGGCGTATGTAGATGCATCCAGACTCCAGCCGTCAATTCAGGATGTAGTTGCTGCAGAGAAAAAAGATGATGCAGTGACAGGAAAGACATATAACATTATGCAGAATGATATCACGGCTTCCTTTATTCCGATGTGGGATAAAGATGGTCTTACCGTGCAGGTTATGGTAGAAGATGCCGTAAAAGATGATAATGATGCAGTTACTGTTTATGTGGATACTGCAAATTCCGGAAAAGATGACATCACACCATTGACCGTAACAGTAAAAAGAAGCGAGGCAGCAGAAGTAGAAAATGGTTATCAGGCAACCGTAAAGGTACCGTTAGCAGGACTTTCCGTTGCAAAAGTGATCGGAATGGATGTTGTGGTCACAAATGGGGATAAAACAGCCGCATTTAATGATTTGACAGGAAAACAGGGCACAAGCAGTAAATATTATGCGAAAGTAGCAATGAAACCGGGGGTAGAGGAAGCTGCCTATGGTACAGTTACCGTAGACGGGGATAAAGATGCGGCATGGGATAATGCCGGAACCATTCCGATTACGATCAATCTCGGCTCCAATGTTTCTGCAAATGCGAAGTTACTCTGGGATAAAGACAATCTTTATGTATATGCCGAGATCAAAGATCCTGTCCTTAATAATACCAACGGTGATGCATGGGAGCAGGATTCCTTAGAAGTATTTATCGACGAAAATAATGGAAAATCCAACTCTTATGAAGACGATGACAAGCAGTACAGGATCAGTTATGTAAATGATCACTCATTTAATGGCAAAAAGTGCCTTGAAGAGAATATGAAGTCTGTGGCAAAAATAACTTCTGACGGATATGTTGTTGAAGCGTCATTTAAATGGACGGATATCACACCAAAAGCCGGAGATGAGATCGGACTTGAATTTCAGATCAATGATGCTGATGCAAGTGGCAAAAGAATTGGTACATTAAGTTGGAACGATGAAACAGGAATGGGATGGTCTAAACCGGAAGTATTTGGTACTGTAAAACTCGGAGAAATTAAAAATGCTCCGGATAAAGATACAGAAAAGAAACCAGAAACAGAGAAGAAAGAAGTAAAAGTTAAAAAAATCACGTTAAATAAAACAAAAGCCGGAATGAAAAAAGGTGCAACGCTTACATTAAAGGCTGTTGTTTCACCATCTGATGCAGATATTAAAGACGTTAAGTGGACATCTTCCAACAAAAAAGCTGCGACTGTTGATAAGCATGGAAAAGTAAAAGCATTGAAAAATGGTGTGACCACGATCACGGCAACGGCAAAAGATGGAAGCAGAGTAAGCGCGTCCTGTAAGATCACGGTAGGTTATAAAATTACCTATAAGTTAGGAAAAGGTAAAAACAGCAGCAAAAACCCGGAATATTATTACAATGAAAAGGTAAATTTAAAATCTGCTTCCAAAAAGGGATATGTCTTTAAGGGCTGGTATACAGACAGCAAGTATACAAAGAGAATTAAAACAATCTCAAAGAGCAGCAAAAAGAATCTTACTTTATATGCGAAATGGCAGAAAGTGACCGTAAAGAAATCTGCAATTAAGAAAATGAAAGCTGTTTCGGGAAGAAAAGCAAAAGTTACAGTCCAGAAAGTGGAAGGTGCAGCCGGATATCAGATCGTTTATTCTACGGATAAGCAATTCAAAAAGAATGTAAAGAAAGTAACAATATCAGGCACATCAAAAACACTTGGAAAATTGGCAAAAGGCAAGACTTATTATGTCAAAGTGCGTGCCTATAAGAAAGATTCCACAGGCGCAAAAGTTTATGGAAGTTTCAGCAGTGCAAAGAAGATAAAGATCAGTAAGTAGTTCCCAAATAAATTTAATATACCCGTCATACAGTAAAATGTGTGGCACACCGGAAAGAGGATTTTGCAACTAAGTTGTGAAGTCCTCTTTTTGCTTTGCATGATAGGTGTGTGTTTTTCCAGTACCATAAACAGGAATCGGAATTGATAAAATTTAAAATGTCAACCGATTGACATACTGAGAAAGCAGTGTTAAAGTAAGGGCACAGTAAGGACAGCAATGACAATGGGGATGTTAGCAGGCTGTGGCAGCAACAGCAATTCCGGCAGCGCAAATACAGGCAGTAATGCAGGAAGCAACGCAGCGGACAGCAGCGATGCCAGTGAGAGTACAGCAGCCGGAACTGAGAGCACAGGGAATATCGACACCGCAGATTTAGCAGGAACACAGATCACGATGTTAAACAGTAAAGGTGAAATCCAGACAGCACTTGAAGATATGGCAGAGGCATTTAAAGAGGAGACCGGAATCGAACTTGAGGTTCAGGCATGCGGAACCGGTGAATCTCCATATACGAGAGTGACAAGCGCATATAACTCAGGAACAGCACCGACCATGGCGATCTTAGACACCACAGATGTTGTTGCACTTGCTTCCCAGTATGCAGTCGATCTTTCCGATGAGGAGTGGGTGAAAGAATGTGTAAACCAGACCACACAGGTGGATGGAAAAGTATACAGTTTCCCATGCTGACCAGTGAAAGATGTTATGTGCTTACAAGTGCTGGTTAAAAAGGAAAAATATAAGTAGGAGGTTGTAAGACATGGAAAAGGAAATATACATCAAAAAAGGGTGGCTGTTTATTCCGGTCTGTGCCACGTATGGCGAGCTGCCGTTTGGCGGCAAAAAAAACAACCGTTTGCTTGAAATATTCTGTCAGGAGATGGATGGCGAAATAAAGCTGTTTGAATTTCAGATCCCGGCGGGAGAGGCAGAGGATGAAACATACCCTGTCAGTTATTACGCCCGTTTTCCGGTAAAGCAATTTACCGATAAAACACTAATTCTAAGAGGGGATCTTGGGAAAGCTTTCTTTGACGGAATCAGAAATGAGGATGTACCTGCAGCAGAGGAGCAATCTTTTTGCAATACGCAGGGTGAGGCTTCCCGCCGCCCTTCGATCCATTTTACACCGCAGACCGGATGGATGAACGATCCGAATGGTCTTGTATATGCAGATGGCAATTATCATTTATATTTCCAGCATAACCCATTTGATGTGCAGTGGGAAAATATGAGCTGGGGACATGCCGTAAGCAAAGATCTGCTGTATTGGGAGCAGAAAGATGAGGTGCTTTTTCCGGATGAGACAGGAACGATGTTTTCCGGAAGCGGCATTATAAATGATCATAAGATGCTCGGTCTGCCGGAAGATGCGCTGGTATTTTTCTATACGGCAGCCGGAAATAATAATAAATGGAGCGCAGGGAAACAGTTTACCCAGCGCATTGCATATAGCACCGACGGAGGAGAGACACTCCATAAAATTGACAAAGGTGTGCTTGAGGCGGTATGTAAGGAAAACCGTGATCCGAAGGTGTTCTGGCATGAAAAAAGCGGTGCCTATATCATGACGCTGTGGTTAGAGGAAAGTGATTTTGGCATTTTCCGTTCTACGGATCTGTTAAACTGGGAGCAGACAGACAGGCTGACTTTAAAAGATGCCTGGGAGTGCCCGGATCTGCTGTGCTTAAAGGATGAAAACGAAGATGAAAGCTGGATGTTCTGGAGCGCAGACGGCTTTTACTTCTGGGGTGAGTTCGACGGTTTCAAGTTTCAGACGGATGGTGTGCGCCATATGGCTTATATTAATAAGATGGCTTACGCGGCGCAGACTTACAGCAATACAAAAGACAGAGTGATCTCTGTTCCGTGGCTCAGACTTCCAAATCATGGAAGAAATTATACCGGGGCGATGGGGTTGCCGAGAGAGTTTTCGGTTACTTATAAAAACGGTGAAAAAGTATTAAAACAGCAGCCGGTCAGGGAATATGAGGACAGGAAAAAGCTGGTGTATGACAGCGCAGATAAAAATATGCAGCAGGAAGATATGTTTCAGTGGGAGTTTACACCGGATACTGCAACAGAGATTCAGATCACGCGCGCAGAGTCAGAAGATATATTGCATGTGCAGGTGAACCGGGATTTTGAATTTGTATACAATGCCGGAACCGGGGAATTAAAAGCCGGTGATGAGACATTTAAGACAGAAGCCGGAATCCGTGATTTTTCACTGCTTTTTGATGACGTAATCTTTGAAGTGACTGCGGATTGTGATACAATGATAGGTATATTTGAACTGCCCCGGATTGTGGAAGAATTTTGCATGAAAAAGGGCAGTGCAGAGAAGATACAGATATTTGTTTCATAATAAAAAGATAGATTTGACGAAGAAATGAGAAGTCGTGTGAAAATACATTTTTACACGCAAGAAAGAGGAGTAGTATGGCAACCTTAAAGGATGTGGCGAAGGAAACGGGACTTACGGTGAGCACTGTTTCCCGTGTGCTGAATAATCGCGGATATATCAGCGAAGAGACAAGAAAAAAAGTATATGAGGCAATGAAAAAACTCAATTACCGTCCGAACGAGGTAGCCCGCTCGCTCTCAAAGCAGACGACGAATACGATCGGTGTGATCGTACCACATATCAGACATCCGTATTTTGCGGAACTGATCAGTAATTTAGAGAGTCAGGCTTATCATTATGGGCACAAAATTCTTCTATTTAATTCTCAGGAAAAAAACGAAAAGGAATGGGAATACATGGAGATGTGCACCAGCAACCGTGTAGCGGGAGTGATCCTTTGCAGTGGAACGGTCGGTGTGGAAAAGTTTACCGGATTAAATGTGCCATTGATCACGATAGAACGTTATCTTGAAAATGGAACGGCAGAGGTAGAGTGCGATAATGAGCAGGGTGGACGTCTTGCAGCGCAGCATCTGATTGACTGTGGCTGTAAGCATCTGATCCATATCAGCGGTGTCCACGAGACAGCCATGCCGGCAGATGAGCGTGCAGTTGGTTTCCGGGCAGTCTGTGAAAAACAGAATGTTTCTTATCAGATCGCAGATACCACAGCTTTTGAGTATAACCATCTGGAATATCATCAGATACTTGAAAATCTGTTAAAGGAAAATACGGATACAGATGGCATTTTTGCCAGCAGTGATCTGATCGCAGCGCAGCTTCTGCAGGTGTGCCATAAGTTGAACATTGATGTGCCGTCGCAGATGAAGATCGTGGGTTTCGATGATGTCAATATTGCATCATTAACAACGCCGCCGATCACGACGATCCATCAGCCGATCAAAGAGATGGCGAAAATGGCGGTGGAACTGCTCGTCCGTTCCGGTAACGGGGAACTTGTGCCGAACCGCACTACTCTGCCGGTATCACTTGTAGTAAGGGAGACGACTTGATTCAATATGTATATGAGCCATATATATAGCAGGAAGGTAAATAGTGTATGCGCAAAACCGGCGCAAGAATGGAGGATTCCTATGGAGCAAAAAAAATGGTGGAAAGAAGCGGTAGTCTACCAGATCTATCCGCGCAGCTTTATGGACAGCAATGGTGATGGTGTCGGCGATCTTCGCGGCATTAAGAGCCGGCTGTCTTATTTAAAATTATTGGGAATTGATGTGATCTGGTTATCTCCGGTCTATCAGTCCCCAAATGATGACAATGGCTATGATATCAGTGATTACAGGGATATCATGACAGAATTTGGCACGTTAGAAGATTTTGATGAGATGCTTGCAGAAGCGCATAAACTTGGCATTAAGATCGTCATGGATCTTGTAGTCAATCACAGCTCCGATGAGCATCAGTGGTTTGTGGAGAGCAGAAAAAGCAAAGACAATCCGTACCGTGACTATTATATCTGGCGTGAAGCAAAGGATGGAAAAGAGCCGAATAACTGGGGTTCCTGTTTTGGCGGTTCGGCATGGGAATACGATCAGACGACGGATATGTATTATCTTCATATGTTTTCCCAAAAACAGCCGGATCTTAACTGGGAGAATCCGAAACTCAGACAGGAAGTCTTTGACATGATGACCTGGTGGGGCGAACGCGGTATCGACGGATTCCGCATGGATGTCATTACGATGATTTCAAAAGATCAGCGTTTTCCGGACGGCATCGTGCATGGCAATGAAAGATTTGGAGATTCTTCCCCGTATGTCAATAATGGACCGCGCGTGCACGAATATTTAAAAGAGATGAATGAAAAAGTAATCTCCAAGTTTGACTGGATGACGGTCGGCGAGGGTGCCGGTGCAGGCGTGGAGGATGCGAAACGCTATGCCGGGGCAGATCAGGGCGAGCTGGATATGATTTTTACATTTGAGCATGTCAACCTCGGACAGACACAGTATGGCAAATGGAGTGATGCCAGCTTTGATCTTGTTGAGTTAAAGAAAGTATTTGAAAAATGGGAAGATGGACTTGAAGGTGTGGCATGGAACAGCCTTTACTGGGATAACCACGATCAGCCGAGAGCCGTCTCAAGATTTGGAAATGACAGTGAAGAATACCGCGAGATTTCCGCAAAAATGCTTGCAACCTGCCTGCATTTTATGAAAGGAACACCTTATATTTATCAGGGTGAGGAACTCGGTATGACAAACCGCAAATGTAAAGATTTTTCAGAGTTCCGTGATATTGAGATTAAAAATGCATACCGCGATTTTGTCGGCGGCGGTATTTTAGATGAAGAAACGATGTTAAAATTTGTCAATGCTATCGGTCGTGACAATGCGAGATTCCCAATGCATTGGGATGACAGCGATAATGCAGGATTTACGACAGGTACACCGTGGATTTCGGTCAACGAGAATTATAAAAAGATCAATGCGGCAGCACAGATCAATGATCCGGAATCAGTATTTTCCTATTACAAAAGGCTGATCGAACTGCGTCATCAGATGGAGATCATTGTGTATGGTGTATACGAGAGTAAGGTGATCGAACATCCGGATGTGTTTGCATACACCAGGACACTTGGAGAAGAAAAGCTGTTTGTAGTCTGCAACTTCAGGGAGCAGGAGATGGACTTTGCCTTAGAGGACGGTTTTACCGGTGAAGAGGATGTTTTGATCAGCAATTATAAGGATGTTGTAAAAACAGAGCATGGGATTCATTTAAGACCATATGAGGCAAAGGTGTTTTACCGGAAATAAGTTTTACCAATTATAAAAAGTGGCACTTCTTAATGATATATTTTGTTCGGAAAGGGGAAAATTATGGCGATCATCATAGATCAGGAGCAGAAACTGCTCACACCGCATACAATTACTTTACACACAAAAAATACGACGTATCAGATGGCTGTCGGCGCATATGGACAACTGCTCCATCTTTATTACGGACCGCGGTTAGACGGTGATATGCGGTATCTTCTGACCTATTATGACAGGGGGTTTTCCGGCAATCCGTATGAGGCAGAATGCGATAAGACATATTCCATGGATGCACTGCCGCAGGAATATCCGTGTTTTGGAACCGGGGATTTCCGCAGTCCGGCATTTGTGCTGAAAAATGCAGATGGAAGCTATTGTGCTGATCTGCGGTTCGTATCCTGTGAGGTATGTAAAGGAAAATACCAGATTCCGGGACTTCCGGCAGTTTATGATGAGACCGGGACAGAGAGTGAAACGTTAAAGGTATATTTAGAGGATGCCGTAAGCGGCGTGCAGGTAACACTGCTTTACGGTGTATTTGCAGAACTTGATATTATTACCAGGGCGGTTCAGATTACCAATCATGGCGATAAGACCGTCCATATTGAAAAATCTGCAAGTGCTGTGCTTGATTTTATGAATGGAGAATTTGATGTCATTCATTTTCATGGCAGACACGGGATGGAGCGGATTTTTGAACGCACGTCCGTGGAGCATGGCAATCAGGTATTTGGCAGCAGGCGTGGCGCTTCGAGCCACCAGCAGAATCCATTTGTGATGCTGGCTGGAAAACAGACAGGGGAGGATGCCGGCGAATGTTATGGCTGTATGCTTTTATACAGCGGCAATTTCAAAGCAGAGGCAGAAAAAGACCAGTATGAGCAGACAAGGCTTGTGATGGGCTTATCCGATGAAATGTTTTCCTGGAGATTAGAGCCGGGAGAGACATTTGATACACCGGAGGCAGTGTTAAGCTATTCTGCAGATGGTTTTTCTGCGCTTTCCTGGAATCTGCACCGTCTGATCCGAAGCCATATCTGCCGCAGTGCATACCGTGATACGAAAAGACCGGTACTTATCAATAACTGGGAGGCAACCTATTTCGATTTTACCGGGTTGAGGTTGTCGGAACAAAGACAGATGGTACAAACGGACAGCACATCAATGAAACACCGAACGCAGTTGAACCGGATTACTTCACAGGAGCACAGCTTGTACATGCAGGCGTGCCAATCCCACGCATGGACAACGAGTACCGTGCATGGCAGATGTATATAAAAGAAATGCAGGAAAATTGAGTAACGTCCCAACAACCTCTACCAGAACTTCATCCCCAGCATACGCAGAAGAAAGGAGCACACACAATGAATAAACAATATGATGTAGTCGCCCTCGGCGAATTATTAATTGATTTTACAGAAAACGGCACCAGTGGTCAGGGCAACCCGGTTTATGAAGCAAATCCGGGCGGAGCACCCTGCAACGTGCTTTCCATGTTGAACAGATTAGGGCATCAGACCGCATTTTTAGGAAAAGTCGGAAATGACATCTTCGGCAGACAGCTCCGTTCCACCGTGGAATCAGCCGGGATTAATGTGGAAGGACTTCTGACGGATGAAGATGTGCGCACCACCCTTGCATTTGTTGAGACAAAACCGGACGGTGACAGAGACTTTTCTTTTTACCGGAATCCGGGCGCAGATATGATGCTTCGGGAAGAGGAAGTCCGGGATGATATTATTGCAGCCGGAAAAATCTTTCATTTTGGTACATTGTCCATGACGAATGAGCCGGTCAGAAGTGCGACAAAACATGCGATTGCTGTTGCAAAAGAAAATGGTGCACTCATTTCCTTTGATCCGAATATCAGGGAACCGCTCTGGAAGGACATGGAGGAAGCAAAAGAGCAGACTGCTTATGGACTGTCCGTTTGTGATATTTTAAAAATATCAGACAATGAGATCCAGTGGTTTTCCGGAAAAGAGGATTATACGGAAGGTATCCGTATGCTGCAGCAGACATATCAGATCCCGCTGATCCTGTTATCTATGGGACGGGACGGAAGCAGAGCCTATTATAAAAATATGATTGTGGAAGTACCTGCATTTTTACAGAAAAACACGATCGAAACAACCGGTGCAGGAGACACTTTCGGTGCATGCTGCCTGCATTACATATTACAGTATGGATTAATGGAACTTACTGAACAACAGTTAAAAGATATGCTTACATTTGCAAACGCAGCGGCATCGATCATCACAACAAGAAAAGGTGCACTGCGCGTGATGCCGTCCCTAGAAGAGATTCAAAACTATTTCGAAAGTATTTCTTAAACTTGCTAAGAATGTCTTGGAATTATGCACAGAATCATATAATATATATGGTAAACCGAAGCGGTGAGCAGTACAGACAGGTGGAGGGAGCATGAAACGGACATTAGGAATGGTATTTTTCCTGGTAGTGTTAGCAGGCACAGCGGGCTGTGGAGAGAAAAATACTGCAGATATAACTGCACAGGAAAATAATCAGACGGAGCAGACAGAACAGACGTTAGAAGAACATTTTTTCTCGGCAGAACAGGATGAACAGAATTATAATGTGCTGGAAGAATTTTCTGAAGATGAGGAATATCCGGAGCTTGCAGCATTTTTAGAGGAATATTATCAGATCCCGGAGGAAGAGTGCAAAGAGACACGGTATTACTATAATTATACGGATCTTGATGAAGATGGAACGGATGAGATCGTTGCGGTTACGATCGGTGATACGACATCAGATACACGTGGGGATGCGGCACTTGTTTTAAGACCGGAAGAAAACGGTCAGTTTGAGGTGCTTGGAACATTTCTACAGATCCATACGCCGGTAATGATCAGTGATGAGCTGGAAAATGGCTGGCATACGATTATTTTTCCAATCTATGGCGGTGGTCAGGAATCCGGATTTATCAGTGCAGTTTATACGGAAGGAACAGGGTATCAGCTCGACGAGGAAAGTTTTGTGCGGGAAGAACCAAAAGTTTCCGGTGACAGGATTTTATCGGATAATCTGATCAATGATATGGATACTGACAATTATCTGACGATCGCGCCACGTGATACGGAGAGCCAGAACTGAATACAGCAGGATCAGACTGCAAATGGAAAGAAAAGGGAATCGGGCAGATGAGGTGACTGCGTCGGTTCCTTTTTTAAAAAGTACTTTATCTTAAGGGGGCAAAATGCTATAATTGTTAGCAAAGACTATTCCAAGACGGATGGAAAAGTAAGCAGTGATGAGCACATTTCCTGCCGTAGGTTTCTTTTTATTTAGGAGAAGACTATGAAAAGTAATAAAGTAAAGCTCAGAGGGAGACTTCGTAAATCTCTCTACTGGCCGATGTTCATGACGATTCTTCTGGTATGTATGAATGTTGTCATCTATACGGAAGATATATTGTCAGGTATTATGTTTTCGATATTTACGGCAATCTATTTTGTTGTTTCCATGATCGTGTATGTCAGGAATAAGCCGGTGTTGGTTAATGAACTGATCAACTTCGCAACGCAGTACGGAACAGTACAAAAGCAGCTCTTAAATGAGTTTGAAATACCGTATGCACTCGTCGATTATAATGCAAAGATATTATGGGTCAATGAGCAGTTTACAGAACTGACCGGTAAGGATAAAAAATATCACAAATCGATCACGACGATTTTTCCGGCACTGACAAAGGAACTTCTGCAGAAGAGTGATGGAGAGAAATCCATAAACCTCACGCTGAAAGAACAGGATTTTCGTGTTGCCTTAAAAAGAATCTACTTTGAAGAGTTAAACAGCGTGGACAGTCTTGTTACACTTGATGAGAGTAACGAATATCTGACGGCGGTATATCTCTTTGATGAGACAGAAAAGAATCAGTACATGAGAGAGAACCAGGAACAGAAAATGGTTGCTGGTCTTGTATATATCGATAACTATGACGAGGCACTTGACAGTATTGAAGATGTCAAAAGATCTCTTCTCGTTGCCCTGATCGACCGGAAAGTCAATAAATATTTTACAGAGCTTGATGCATTAGTCCGCAAAATTGAAAAAGATAAATATTTTGTCGTATTTAAGTATCAGTATCTTGCAAAACTCCGCGAAGACCGTTTTAGTCTGATCGAGGATGTAAAGACAGTCAAAGTCGGTAATGAAATGGCTGTGACACTAAGCATCGGTATTGGTGCCAACGGTGCCAGCTATACACAGAATTATGAGTATGCCCGTATGTCCATTGATCTTGCATTAGGACGTGGCGGTGACCAGGTCGTTGTGCGTGACGGCGAGGAAGTCACATATTATGGTGGCAAAACACAGCAGGTAGAGCGCAACACCAGGGTCAAGGCAAGGGTAAAAGCACATGCACTCCGTGAGATCATCGAGAGCAGGGAGCATGTGATCATTATGGGACACAGCATCAGTGATGTCGATTCCCTTGGTGCAGCGATCGGTATTTACTGTGCCGCAAAAGTACTTGGCAAGAAGGCACAGATCGTGTTAAACGAGATTACATCATCCCTGCGGCCGCTGGTAGAGTGTTTTACCGTGGAAAAAGGATACCCGGCAGATCTTTTTATCAAAAATGAAGAAGCACTTATGCTTACCAATGAAAATACACTGGTGGTTGTTGTGGATGTAAACCGTCCAAGTTACACCGAATGTCCGGAGCTGTTAAAGCGCACACAGACTGTCTGTGTATTTGACCATCACAGACAGACGAACGAGGTGATCGAGAATCCGGTACTTTCCTATGTGGAGCCGTATGCTTCGAGTGCCTGCGAGATGATCGCCGAGGTACTGCAGTATTTTTCCGAAAATATCCGTCTTGCCCCATGTGAAGCAGACTGTATTTATGCCGGTATCCTGATCGATACCAACAACTTTATGACAAAGACAGGTGTACGTACTTTTGAGGCGGCAGCTTATTTAAGACGTGCGGGTGCGGAAGTAACGAGAGTGCGTAAGATGCTGCGTAACGATATGGCAGCTTACAAGGCGCGGGCGGAGGCAGTCCGCCATGCGGAGGTTTATCGTGGTTCGTTTGCGATTTCCATCTGTCCGGCGGATCAGGTGGAAAGCCCGACAATCGTCTGTGCACAGGCTGCAAATGAGCTTTTAAATATCGTAGGAATCAAGGCTTCTTTTGTGCTCACAGAATATCAGGGAAAAATATACGTAAGTTCCCGTTCGATTGATGAGATCAATGTACAGCTTATCATGGAGCGCCTTGGAGGCGGCGGTCACTTAAATGTTGCCGGAGCCCAGCTCACCAACTGCTCACTGCAGCAGGCAAAACATATCATTCAGGATACGATCGATGAGATGTTAAAAGAGGGCGATATATCAGAGTAACATCAGATAGAGACCAGACAAAAGCAGCAAAAGAAACAGAAAAGAGAAAGGAAATCAGATATATGAAAGTTATCTTATTAGAAGATGTAAAAGCATTAGGGAAAAAAGGTGAGATCGTAAATGTAAGCGATGGTTATGCACGCAATGCGATTTTCCCGAAAAAGTTAGGTGTGGAGGCAACACCAAAAAACCTTAATGATTTAAAACTGCAGAACCAGCACGCAGACAAAGTGGCACAGGAGCAGTATGAAGCTGCACTGGCACTTGCGGAAGAATTAAAAGATAAAAAAGTTACCGTAAAAATGAAAGCCGGCGAGGGTGGACGTACATTCGGTTCCGTTTCCACCAAAGAAATTGCTGTTGCAGCCAAAGCACAGCTTGGCATGGAACTTGACAAAAAGAAAATGCAGTTACCGGAGCCGATCCGTACCTTTGGCGTGACAGAAGTTGCAATCAAGCTTCACCCGAAGGTAGTAGGTAAATTTAACGTACATGTAGTAGAGGGATAGGAATGGAAGAAACACTGATCAACCGCACGATGCCGAACAGCCGTGAGGCGGAACAGTCGGTCATCGGTTCTATGATCATGGATAAAGATGCGATCCTCACTGCAATGGAAATGCTCATCAGTGAGGATTTTTATTACAAACAGTATGGAATCCTGTTTGATACCATGGTCGAATTATACAGCAAAGGACTTCCGGTCGATCTGGTCACTTTGCAGAATAAATTAAAAGAAAAAGATGTACCGGCAGAGATTGCAAGTTTAGAGTTTGTGAGGGATCTTTTAAATGCAGTTCCAACATCGGCAAATGTAAAATATTATGCCCAGATCGTAAAAGATAACTCCATGCGGCGTAAACTCATCAAATTAAATGAAGAGATCGAAAATGAGTGCTACATGGGAAAAGAGAGTGTAGAGACGGTCATGGATATTACCGAGAAAAAGGTATTTGATCTGCTTTCCACCCGCGGTGGTGGCGGGGACTATGTACCGATCCGCCAGGTTGTTATGAACGCACTCGAAAAGATTGAGAACGCAGCAAAAACATCCGGCACCGTTACGGGAATCCCGACAGGTTTTATTGACCTTGACTACCGGACCGCAGGTTTACAGCCGTCCGATCTGATCCTGATCGCAGCGCGTCCGTCCATGGGTAAAACGGCGTTTGTTCTTAACATTGCGCAGTATGTAGCGTTTCACGAACATATGTGTACGGCGATCTTCTCGCTTGAGATGTCAAAGGAACAGCTTGTAAACCGTTTATTTTCGTTGGAGTCAAGGGTAGATGCACAGGCACTCAGAACTGGTAATCTTTCAGACTCTGACTGGGAGAAGCTCATTGAAGGAGCCGGAACAATCGGCAATTCAGAGCTTATCATTGATGATACGCCGGGTATTTCCATTGCAGAAATGCGAAGCAAATGCCGGAAATACAAATTAGAGCACGACTTAAAATTGATCATCATTGACTATTTACAGTTGATGTCCGGTTCCGGCAGGGGATCTGATTCCCGTCAGCAGGAGATCTCAGATATCTCCCGTTCCTTAAAGGCACTTGCAAGGGAGCTTTCTGTGCCGGTGATTGCATTGTCCCAGCTATCACGAGCCGTAGAACAGCGTCCGGATCACCGTCCAATGCTTTCTGACCTGCGTGAGTCAGGTGCGATCGAGCAGGATGCCGACGTTGTTATGTTTATCTATCGTGACGATTACTATAACCATGACTCTGAGATGAAAGGAATCTCAGAGATCATTATTGCCAAACAGAGAAATGGTCCGATCGGTACCGTCAATCTGGTATGGCTGCCGCAGTATACGAAGTTTGCCAATATGGAGAAATGAATAAATGCCCGGTATCTCGCAGGATATGCCGGGTATTTATTTTGCGCTACTGCTCACACAGTGTGTGAACAGTAGCGTTTTGCCGGTTCATGTCGGAATAAGACGAGCGATTTTCGTTGTAGACGTCCTTTCGAATGCTTATAATATAGGTTAGCAGATAAAAGGAAGGAGAGGAACCGGAATGGAAAAGGTACGTTACATGATTTCCGACGCTGCAAATATTGTAAATGTAGAGTCACATGTATTACGTTACTGGGAGGATGAACTGGAGCTTAATGTTCCGCGAAATGAACTTGGGCACCGGTATTACACAAAGGAAAACATTCAGGAGTTCCAGAGGATCAAGGAATTAAAAGAACAAGGATATCAGTTGAAAGCGATCCGTATGATCGTACATAATATGTCCCCCGATGCGCAGGCGGAGGTTGGCACTGCACATCCGGGAATAAAACAGGATCTGCACCAGGTTGCATATACGCAGGATGAAAAAGCTGTCAAGGCGGAGCATCAGTCTGGTCAGGTTACGCGCATTCAGGATGGATATGCTGCAAAACAGGATCAGCATGCAGATTTGAATCCATACACAGATTCAGGCAGGAATATGCCAGTATCTGCGCAGCATGAGAATCAGAGTGTACTTGATAACACCGATAAAATGGCACAGTTCACTGAACTGATGACGCAGATCGTCGGAACAGCGATCGCTGCAAATAATCAGGAATTGAGCCGCTGCATCAGCGAAGATGTGGGAGAACAGGTCATCAAAGAAATGAATTATCTTATGAGAGAACAGGATGAGGCGGATGAGGAACGTTTCCGGAAACTGGATGCGGCGATCCGCGGGAATCTGAAAAAGAAAGAACCCAAAAAAAGATGGGGCAGAAATAAAAAAGAAAAAGCATAAAAAAACGCTATTGCATTATAGTATGATAACTGGTGCAATAGCGTTTTTTATCATTCGCCATATCCGAAAATAATTATTTTCTCTTTCAGATCATCAAAGTAAGGAAGAAGCTCTGGAATCATGCGGCACAGTTCAATGGCACAGTCCTGATTATAATGATGTGATTCGTCATTCCGGAGCCGTAACATGCGAAGCCATGCATTTTCATCTTCGATCAATCCACGCGTAAGGGCAGCCATAAGAATCAATTTTGGAGAACCGGTTCTGCCTTTATCGACACCTTCTGACTCCAAAACGTATTTCATTGCTTTCCACGATAATTCAAAAGTCAGGCAGAAGGTGTTGACACAACCGCTTAAAACAATTTTGTTTTGAGTATAGTCAGTAACGGAAGCTTCATGTAAAGTATCAAGGCTTGAAAAAAAGTTTTCAATTTTTCGGTTCATTTTCCTGTCCTCTCATATAAAATATGTCCGTCATTTAAAATATCTTTCATCAAAGGTTCACTTACCCTGCCGTCCAGATCAATAATATCCATGTCAAGCAGCGTAAATTCATTGTATTTTAATTCGGCAAATAAACGGTCAAAGTTATCAGCTCCTTTAATTGCAAGGTCGATATCACTGTAAGGTCCGTTATCTCCTCTGGCACGGGAGCCAAATAGAATGACTTTATTTGCATTATATTTTTTACAGCAGGCTATAATATCTTTTTTTATTGCCGGGTCTAATTGACACATCGAATCAATAACACTCCATTTTTAAATTTTTATTATTCATGACTATTATAACTGATTTGCACCGTTTGCGCATCATATAATTTGTGCAGCATAGTTTATGTAACCGTTTGATTTTCTTGACAGCAGCAAAGATGTGGATCATTTTCTGGAAAATGTTACAGATACTATCTGAAAATAAAAGAAAAATGTATTAAAAAATGTTACAGATATCATATAAAAATTAAAGAAAAATGTACTGAAAAATGTTACAATATACATTGAAAAACAAAGAAAAAATGTTAATATAAGAGCAGAGAGTTGGAAATCCGAATATTGGAGGACGGAAGATTTGATTATATAGAATCTGGCTCGCTGCTTGGTGTGCGGTACAAGGATGTCACATCTTATCCGGTTGGCTTTGAACAGATTTTACCAATGTATCCGCTGGATTTTGAGGAATATTTGTGGGCGAATGGCATACAGAATCATACACTGCAGTATTTGAAATCGTGTTATGACAAAAAGGAAAAAGTATCTGAGACAGTACATGAGACACTTTGCAAACTTTTTTACAGTTATCTTGTAGTTGGGGGAATGCCCGAAACCGTACAGATTTATGTTGATACGCATGATATTGCAAAAGTGGTGCTGAATCAGAGAAGTATTTTAGATCTTTACCGCCTGGATATTGCAAAATATGCTACGGAAAATGAAAAAATAAAGATCAAGGCAATATTTGACAGCATTCCTGCGCAGTTAAATGAGAAGAACCGGAGATTTAAATTAAACAGTATTAATGCTTCCGCAAGGCATATCAGGTATGAGGACAGCTTTAACTGGTTAGCGGATGCGGGCGTTGCATTGCCATGTTATAACGTGACAGAACCACAGGCACCGCTGCAGTTAAGTGAAAAACGAAACCTGTTCAAACTTTATATGAATGATGTTGGACTGCTTTGTGCTTCCTGTATGGAAAATATCCAGTTTGATCTTCTGATGGGGAATGTTGACGTCAATATGGGAAGTATTCTGGAAAATGCATTTGCGCAAAATCTGAAATCGAACGGTTTTGAACTTCATTATTATGATTCTAAGAAAATTGGAGAATTAGATTTTGTATTACAAAAAGGACTTCACACAGAACTTGTAGAGATCAAGTCAGGAAATGACTTCAAAAAGCATCTGGCAATGGATCATGCAATGAAAGTAGAACAATGGAAGTTTGAAAAAAATATTGTATTTTCAAAATCAAATGTGGTGGAAGAAGGGGAAATCCTGTATTTACCATGGTATATGATCCTGTTTTATCAACAGGAAAGGGAACCGGAAAAAATGATTTATGAAATTGATTTAAGCGGACTTATTTAGGAAAATTCTGCATTCGCTGCCAAAAAAGGAGCTGTGAAAATTCACAGCTCCTTTTTTGGCGGCCGGATGCATCGCATCTAAGCCGCAAGAGTTTTACTCGCAAAAAACTCTTTAAGTATTATTCCTCGCTGATAGCTCCTGTTGGGCAAACCCCTGCACATGTACCACAGCTTACACAAGCGCCTGCGTCGATTACGAACTGGCTGTCTCCCTGAGAGATAGCTCCTACTGGGCACTCTGGTTCGCATGTACCACAGCTTACGCAAGAATCAGAAATTACGAATGCCATTTGTATTCCCTCCTTAAAAATAAAATCATAGACTCGCTACCGCTTCAGTAGCTTTAGATTATTCTAATACAAAAAAGATGGTATTACAAGTCAAAACCCGAAAAAACCATGTACAAAAATCAGCACAAAATAATTGGACTCTGCGGATCTGCCACACTAAAACGTAGAAAAATGATACAGTGTCTTAGAATGGAACGGCTCGTCCGGATGAAGTACGATACTCGGGAAATTCTCATGATTGATCGCATCTGGGAAATGCTGCGTCTCTAAGCATACGCTGGTGCGGCTGTCGTAAACTTTTCCATTTTTACCAGGCTGCTTGAGCGGCTGATTAGCGACATAAAGCTGCATGCCAGGCTGATCTGTAAAACAGGTCATACGGATGCCGCTGTCTTTGGACTGTAATACGGCTGCTTCACGAAGACCGGTTCCGTTGATCACAAAGTTATGATCGTAAGTGCCAAACTTATGAAGCTGTTCATATTCGGAGTAATAGGCTTTCCCGATCGTGTGCATCACTCTGAAATCAAATGGCGTATTGTCTACCGGGATCAGTTTTCCGGTAGGTGCCTGTGAATCATCAAGCTCTGTGATGGAATCTGCATCAATATAAAGTTCGTGAGAAAGGATATCACCGCTTCCCTCACCGTTTAAATTGAAATAACCGTGGTTTGTGACATTAAACAAAGTATCCTTATCAGCAGATGCTTCGTATACGATCGAAAGTTCATTGTCTTCAGACCAGCCATAGGTAACTGTCAGGGTCAGATTGCCCGGATAACCTTCCTCACCGTCGGCAGAATTCATAGTCAGGATCAGTTTGTCATCCTTTACTTTTGCATCCCATGGTTTGGAGGCATAACCGATCAGACCTCCATGAAGATGATTGGTTCCACAGTTTACGGCAAGCTGGTATTCTTTCCCATTTAAAGTAAAATGACCGTCTTTGATGCGGTTTGCAACACGTCCGACTACGGCACCAAGACTTGCGTCATCATTTTCATAGGCAGACATTGTATCCATACCTAGGCAGACATCTGTTGGTTTTCCGTTACGGTCCGGAACGACGATCTTTACAAGACGGCAACCGAAATTCAGAACCTCTACATAGGCACCTGCCTCATTTTCAAGATGGTATATATTAATATTTTCTCCTGCGTTTGTTGTACCAAAATCAGATTTTGTAATTTTCATGAAAACCCCCTTTCCAAACATAACTGTTTGCAGATGAACAGTAATAATTATGCCACATTTACGGAAACATAGCAAGTTACAGTTCGGGTTCTATGGTAATTTTGCTGGAAAATCAAGGTACAAATCCGCGAATTATGCACACTCTGTTGCCTATTTGGATAAAATGTGCGATAATACAAATGTTTGGGAAAAATAAAAATAAGAATTATATTAGAAAAGAAGTAGTGATATATGCAGACAAAATTAATAAAAATAGACGCAGACGATCCGAATAAGGAGGATATGCGGGAGGCGGCAGAGATCATAAGATCCGGCGGGCTGGTAGCATTTCCGACCGAAACGGTTTACGGACTCGGGGCAAATGCACTTGATCCGGAGGCGTCAAAACGGATCTATGCGGCAAAGGGACGTCCTTCGGACAATCCGTTGATTGTTCATATATGCAGATTTGAAGAACTTTTATCCATTGCAAAAGAGGTTCCGCCGCAGGCAAAGAAACTGGCAGACGCGTTCTGGCCGGGACCGCTTACCATGATTGTGTGGAAGAATGAAAAGGTTCCGTATGAGACCACCGGTGGAATGGATACGGTGGCAATCCGCATGCCAAATCATCCGGTTGCGCTTGCATTGATTGATGAGAGCGGTTGTATGATCGCGGCACCGAGTGCCAATACTTCCGGAAAGCCGAGCCCGACAGAAGCGGCACATGTGGCATTAGATCTTGATGGTAAGATACCGATGATACTGGATGGGGGGCCGGTTGGAATCGGTATTGAGTCTACAATCATTGATCTGACGGAAAAGATACCTATGATTCTGCGTCCGGGTTATATTACAAAAGAGATGTTAGAGGAAGTACTCGGGGAAGAAGTGCGCATTGATCCGGGAATCATTGCTGCGGATTCCACAAAGAAGCCGAAAGCGCCTGGAATGAAGTATAAACATTATGCGCCAAAGGCAGATCTGGTGCTGGTTGAGGGAGAACAGGAGGCTGTTGTTGCAAAGATCAATGCATTAGTCAGGGAAAAACAGGCAGCAGGACTAAAGGTCGGTGTTGTTGCAACGGATGAGACAGAATCTTTGTATCAGGCAGATTATGTGGTGACGATCGGAGCGAGGAGCGATGAGGATGCCATTGCCAGACATTTATATAAAATATTGCGTGAATTTGATGATTGGAATGTAGATGCGATTTATTCAGAAAGTTTTTCAACACCGAGAATCGGTCAGGCAATCATGAACCGGTTAATGAAAGCAGCAGGACATCAGGTGATTCAGGTTTGATGGGAGAAGGAAGGATAACGCATGAAACAATATAATCGAATCCTGTTTGTCGCGGAGAATGGAACTTGCCGTGCTCCGATGGCAGCGGGCATACTTGGGGAGTATGTATTAAAACATCCGGTTGAAATCGGTGCGAGAGGAATGGTCGTTTTATTTCCGGAGCCGCTCAATCAGAAAGCGGAAGCAGTCATGATCAGCAATGGGATCAATCTGGATGGCTATATGTCGGCACAGCTGACGGAAGAAGATTTTACAGAGGACACATTAGTTCTTGTTATGGAACACGCCCAGTTAGAAAAGGTTCTGGAAAAATACGAGAGAGCCAACCCGGAGAATGTATATGTTCTCACGGAACTTGTCGGAGATGAACTGGAGATTTTAGATCCGTATGGCGGCAGTCTGCAGGCATATGGGCTATGCTATGAAACAATGAGAAAGACCATCAAAAAGCTGGTCACTCTTTTAAATGAAGAAAGTAACGAAGGAAGCGAGGAAAATTAAAATGGGAAAAATCGTAGTAATGGATCATCCGTTGATCCAGCACAAAATCGGTATCATCCGCAGAGAGGAAACCGGATCAAAAGATTTCCGTACCTTAGTCAGCGAGATTGCAATGCTGATGTGCTATGAGGCAACCAGAGACTTGAAACTTGCAGATGTGGAGATCGATACACCGATCTGCAAAACGACTGTGAAAGAGTTAAAGGGCAAAAAGCTTGCTGTTGTACCGATTTTACGTGCCGGTCTTGGCATGGTGGACGGTATGCTGGCAATGATTCCTGCAGCAAAAGTCGGACATATCGGACTTTATCGTGATCCGGAGACATTAGAGCCGGTAGAATATTACTGCAAACTTCCGGCAGACTGCGCAAACAGAGAGGTATTTGTGGTAGATCCGATGCTGGCAACCGGTGGTTCATCATCGGCAGCAATCCAGATGCTAAAGGATAAAGGTGTTAAAAATATTCGCCTGATGTGTATTATCGCAGCACCGGAAGGCGTGAAGAAAATGCAGGAAGATCATCCGGATGTAGATGTATACATTGGAGCTTTAGATGATCATTTAAACGAGCATGGTTATATTGTTCCGGGACTTGGAGATGCCGGAGACCGTATTTTTGGAACCAAATAGTATGAAAATAATTGACAGCATATTTTTATATGGCTGTTTGTGCCGCAGACGTCACAAAGCAGTTTTATCGCAGAATCAAATTAATCTGCGGTTTCTCTGATGCAGGAAAACGTCTGCAGAATGGAGATAAACATGAGCGGCAAAAGGAAAGATTATATCAGCTGGGATGAATATTTTATGGGAGTTGCACTGCTTTCGGGAATGCGTTCAAAAGATCCGAATACACAGGTGGGAGCCTGCATTGTCAGCGAAGATCACAAGATACTCTCAATGGGGTATAATGGGTTTCCGACCGGCTGCTCGGATGATGATTTCCCGTGGGAGCGAGAGGGCGAGCCTTTAGAGAATAAATATTTCTACACTACACACAGTGAGCTGAATGCAATTTTAAATTACCGGGGCGGAAGTTTAGAGGGCGCGACGATCTACGTTACACTGTTTCCATGCAATGAATGTGCGAAAGCAATCATCCAGTCAGGAATCCGCAGGATCGTGTATGACAGCGACAAATATGAGACAACACCGTCGGTTGTGGCATCAAAGAAGATGCTGAAAGCAGCGGGGGTTGTGCTGCAGCGTTATGAACACACGAATCGCAGGATTGAATTGGAACTGTGAGTATAGCTGCAATTATTACATTGTCCATAATTGTAACTTCAATGGCGAAAAGCATGCTGGAAAATATCATTTGGATAGATTTTCCGGCATGCTTTTTTTGGGACTTATTTTTTCAACAGCATTATTTTTCGTTTAAAGATTTTTTAAGAGTATCTTTTGACCATTCTGCGTGCGTCTGACATAAGAGATAGATTTTATTAACAAAGGAAATATCTTCGTTGAGTAAATTGGCACAGGTTTCTACAGGAATGTTTTTGTGAAACATGTTATAGACAGTGTGTATACGGTGTGAGTACTCGCCGTTAATGTGACCTTTGGATAAGCCTTCAGATAATCCATCTTCATAGCTGTCCCGGCGTTCCATCTTAATATATTCATCCATATCAAATTCTTCTAACAACATTCCAACGACCTCCGATGGCTCAGATCATAAAATGCATTGCCCAATAAATTGTGGTTTGCTGGGCTATGAGTTCCCCGGCTAAGGGTGGCGTCGCAGTTTTGTAAGTGGCAAATTGCATCAAGCCGGGATTGTTTTGTTTCCGTTGTCCGAAAATAAGAAACTCTAAGCATGCCTGATTCAGGTTGGGGCGGAGTGACGTGTGCGTCCTAAATGTGCCGTCCGGGCACATTAGGACTTGTGCTGCC
>OOCD01000118.1_pt1 | contig 62778 bp, 59 predicted proteins | sample 1671791 | NCBI WGS metagenome assembly OOCD01 (sample SAMN06348193, study PRJEB24527) | human gut metagenome | biome: human gut; feature: ankylosing spondylitis patient; material: feces | host: Homo sapiens | place: China | collected 2015-10
AGACATCGCCCTTTCACGGCGGTAACACGGGTTCGATTCCCGTCGGAGTCACTTACAATATTATATGGCGACATAGCCAAGCGGTAAGGCACGGGTCTGCAACACCCTTATCATCGGTTCGATTCCGATTGTCGCCTCTGAAAATAGAAGGCTTTAGGTTTTTCCTAAAGTCTTTTGTTGTATTCGTAATTAGAAAGAAACAAAAAAGGCAATAAAAAGTAAAAATTTACAAAAATTGACTTTTTAAAATCTATTTTTTGTGATATTCTAGTATATATTCTAAATATTATTATGTTGGAGAGGCAGCAGAAGATTCTGCTCAAGAGGGTAGTGTTATGGCCAATAAGAACAAAAAATCACCTGTAAAAGGTGTAAGATCACAAAGGTCAAAAAAAGTTCCGAAACAGACAATGGTTCAAAAAAAGGAACAGAAGAAAGGCGTACTGTTTAGTATACGTGCGAAGATTTTTTTATGTTTTCTGGTTCCGATCCTATTTTTGATTTTGGTTGGGGTATTTTCTTATAAAAAAGCAGCTGCTGGTATGTATGATACATTCCGGGATTCAAATGAACAGACAATCAATATGGCAAACCAGTATATTGATGTAAGTAACTCTTTTATTGAGGCAGAGGCATTAAAGTATGCATTTCAGTCAGATCTTGGGAAATATATGATAGGTCTGTATGAGACTGATTCCACGCAGAAAAAATCTGTTATTAACAGTGTGGGATCAAGTATCCGTGCATCTCAGGCAGGAAATGAGTTTATCAGCAATATACATATTGTGACAATTGAAGATATCCAGATGTTATCCACAAGGGCAGGCGGAACTGCAATGGGTATCTACAAAGAGTATAAGGATGAAATGCTTGGATATTCTGATAATGAAAAAAAATTACCAGAATGGGTTGATTATCATAAGACTTTAGACGAAACCCTTGGTTTAAAACAGTCAGATTATATTATGGCATATCAAACAACGCCACAGTCTGGTAAAGGATTTATTGTAATTGATATCAAAGCATCTGCTATTCAGGAATTTTTAGATAGCCTTGATATGGGAGAAGGTAGTATCATTGGTTTTGTTACTAAGTCAGGAAGAGAAATCATTTCCGAAAAACTTCCGGAAGGTCAGGAGAGTACCAGAGCGGATGGTGAGACAGTATTCTATGGACAGGATTTCTTTAATAATATTGAAGACCAGCAGACTACCAAAGAGGTCAGCATAAATGGAAAGAGCTACCTGTTCTTTTACAGCCGGATGGAGCGTACAAATGCTGCGGTATGTGCACTTGTACCAATGGAGATTGTCAATGGACAGGCAGATGAGATCCGCAATGTGACGATCGCAGTAGTAGTAATTGCATGTATTGTTGCAGTAATGATCGGTATTATCATCAGTACCGGAATACAGAAGAATATGATACGTATTTCCGGAAGACTTGAAGAGGTTGCAGAGGGAAATCTTACAACTAAGGTCAGCGTTAAAGGTCATGATGAATTTAACAATCTTGCAGTTGTTGCAAATAATATGATCAATAATAATAAAAAGCTGGTTCAGAAAGTAAGTGGAGCAACTGACACATTAGAGTCATCTGCGCAGGAAGTAAGACAGGCATCAGATGTTATGAAAGATTATTCTGCGAACATTATCCAGGCGATAGATGAGATTAATGATGGTATAACAAAGCAGTCTGAACATGCAGAAGAGTGTGTAAGAAAGACAGATACGCTTTCAGAGGAAATTCAAAATGTCAGCAGCATTGTAGGCCAGGTCGAGAAACTTGTCTCTGAGGCAGAAAGTATGATTAGTCATGGTATGGAGATGGTTCAGACGTTGGGTGAACGTGCAACAAAAACAACAGATGTAACCATAAAGGTAGAGACCAGTATTGAGGAGCTCAAAAAGGAATCTGAGATTATCAATGAGTTTGTGGAAACAATCACAGATATTTCTGAACAGACGAATCTGCTTTCTTTAAATGCTTCTATTGAAGCGGCGAGAGCAGGAGAGGCAGGAAGAGGATTTGCAGTGGTTGCTGAGGAGATCAGAAAGCTTGCAGATCATTCTGCAGAGGCAGCCGGAGAAATTCAGAACAATGTAGCTCATATCAGTGACCAGACGGTAAACAGTGTAGAAAATGCAAAACAGGCACGAGACATGGTTGCACTTCAGACAGAAGCTGTACAGGAAGTTGTTGGAGTTTTTGATGACATGAATCAGTGTATGCAGAAGCTGTTTGATGGATTGAAAGAAATCGTATCCAGTACAGAGCAGGCGGATAAAGAGCGTGAAGATACTTTGGCTGCAGTAAAGAATATTTCGGATATTATTGCAGAAACAGCAGAGGGAACAAAACTGGTTCAGAGTGTTGCTGCAAAACTTCAGGAGAATGTAGATACCATGAATCAGACGGCTCAGTCACTGGGTGATAATATGAATGATCTGAAATCGGAGATTTCAGTATTTAAAACAGAATAAAAAAATTATGTTAAATGGGGAAAGTATAGAGTGCTTTCCCCATTTTTATGTCGTAAGCGGCGTACTAATCAGCAGCCGGCTTTTTTTATTTTCTTGCAACAAAACCTGCCTTTATTTAGACTATATATATGACAGAAAAATAAGTATCTAATGAAAATCCCATGGAGAAAATATTTATGGAAAATTATCTGAAGCTTGTGTGGCGGGCAAAACGCGGAGACGTGGATGCATTTGCCCAACTGTATGCCGGAATATACGAGGATATGTACCGCTTTGCATTGTATACGTTGCGAAATGCAAGTGATGCGGAGGATGCGGTAAGTGATGCCGTTACTGACGCGTTTGCATCAGTTAAAAAGCTGCGCAGTGAAGAAGCATTTAAGAGCTGGATATTTCGGATTTTATCCAATAAATGCAAGGATAAACTGCGTGAGTATGCGGGCAAAAATGAGACAGGGATTGAGGATACAGAGGAGATTGCGTGTGATTCCGGACCAGAGATGACAGAATGTATACAGATCAGGAAGCTATTTTTTGAACTTGCGGATGAAGAGCGCCTGATCATCAGCTTGCATCAGTTTGCAGGTTATACGAGCCGTGAGATTGCTGAAATATTACATATGAATGAAAATACCGTGCGTTCCAAAGAAAGCCGCGCTTTAAAAAAAATGGAACAGCAGTTGCAATGAATGGTTATCAGAGGTAAATGCAGTAGTGAAAATTTTTCATTACAGAATGGAGGTGCCTATGTCAGAAAAAGAAATCTTAGACAAAATAAAGAAATCTGCCGAACAGGAAGAAATTCCAGAGAGTATTCATCCGGAAAAGATGAAAAGAAAATTAAAGGAGAACCAGAAAAATAAGGTAAAACGGAGAAGCGGGATCACTTATTACGGGGCTGTAGCAGCGGCGGCACTTGTGCTAGTCGTAGGTGTGGCAGGAGGAATCCATGCAGTTACCGGGGGAGAAACAGGGTTTATGACGGCGCCGGTGGGTATAGAAAAAGCGGCATCCGGGCAAAAGTCAGATGAAGGATCAGAAGGCAGCAGCGAATTAAAAGATGGAGCGACTGCAGGCGTAGAGAAAAATGCACAAAAAAAAGATGCAGGATCTTTGTATACAGTCGCAAAAAATTATGGAGAGGTCTATGATGCAATTTGCTCTGGCAGTGGTCAGGAAAAGGAAGCAGACGGAATAGCGGTTGCGGAGGGAGAAAATTCAAGTTCCGGTGATGTTACAACATATATTATGGGCGACACGGCAGATACAGCAGGTGCAGTAGTAGATGGTGTGGAAGATATAGGCAGTACACAAATGATAAAAGGTGCCGGAGCACAGTCAGGGAAGGAAACCGCAGATGTGTCATCTGATACGGCAGAACAGCGGTATTCCGGGACAAATCTGCAGACGCAAGGCGTGGATGAGAGCGATTTTGTCAAAACAGATGGTTCTTATATTTACACGGTAAGCCACAATGAAATATTGATTACGGACATCCGGAAAAAAGCATTAAAACAGACCGGAAAAATACAGATTTCTGAAACTTCATCCGACCGTGTGCTTGAGATGTATGTGGATGGTGATATTTTAAGCGTAATTGTGGAAAGTGAAGATTCCGGACTGGAAATGCAGGCAGATGATACAGAAAATTATACGGAAGACTGTATTTATTATTTCAGGGATGGAACAAAAACGAGGGTGATCACTTATGATATCAGTAATCCCAAAAAGCCTGTAAAGACCGGGTGTGTGACGCAGGATGGAAGGTATCAGACATCAAGAAAGATCGGAAATATCATTTATCTTTTTACCAATAAAAGAATCAGTATGCCACAACAGACAAAAGAAGAAGCCGTTACGGAAGAAAATGTAAGTGGATGGATTCCGTTAGTCAATGATAAGGCGGTAGATGCAGAAGATATTTACGTGGACAATGGCGTTGGAGGAAGCAACAGTCTGCTGATATCCTCAGTAAATGTGAAAAATCCGGATCAGGTTGTGGATAATACCATGATTTTAAGTCAGTATGTGGATATCTATGTGAGTGAAAGTGCGTTTTATGTGTATCAGATAAAAGGTTCCTGGAATGATGCGGTAACACAGATTGCAAAATTTGGGCTTGCTGATGGGAAGATGGATGCTGATGGAGTAGTTTCAGTGAACGGGAGAATTACAGATACATTTGCGATAAATGAACAGAGCGGAAAATTGCGTGTTTTAACGACCAGCCAGGATTCAGTGAATGGAGAGGACACGAATAATCTTTATTTGTTTGATACAAATCTGAGTCTTACAGGCAAGATAGAAGGACTTGCACAGGGAGAGGAAATCTATGCTGAGCGTTATCTGGGGAATATGGCATATTTTGTTACCTATCGCAATACAGATCCGCTTTTTGCTGTAGATTTATCGGATGATAGAAATCCAAAGGTACTTGGAGAATTAAAGATAAGTGGTTTTTCAGAATATCTGCATTTCTGGGGCGATGATAAACTGATCGGGATTGGATATGAGACGGATGAAAAGACAGGAGAACATACAGGTATTAAGATCACAATGTTTGATATTTCAGATCCTGCAGATTTAAAAGAGGTGGAGAGCCTTGTTTTAAAGGATTATAATTACAGTGAGGCGCTCTACAATTATAAATGTGTACTTGCAGATGCGGACGAAAATCTGCTTGGATTTGCACTGCAGTCTTATGGTGATGGGGAGAGTGTTACGTATCTTTTACTTACATGGAATGGGGAAAAATTTGAAACTCTGCTGTCACAAAGTCTGACTGATAAGGCGGGAAATCCGGATCAGTCCAAAGCGGCAGATACATCAGCATATAGGGGAATTTATGCGGGAGATATGTTTTATATTGTAAGTACTGAAAAAATCATCTCTTACGACAGAACACAGGAATATTGTATGAAAAAAAGCATAGATTTTAAGTAGAATTTTAAGTAGAAAATTAAAATCGGTCTTGACGCAGAAGTTTTGTTCTGATAAAATCTTAACAGAACTTCTGCGAGAGATTGGAAGTTAAAAATAACAGAAGAGACAGCATCTGTTATAACATCATATGGCGCGGTAGCCAAGCGGTAAGGCTCCGGTCTGCAACACCGTCATCACCGGTTCGAATCCGGTCCGTGCCTCTTAAAACCTCGAAAATATCTATTTTCGAGGTTTTGTTTTTTTATTCTTGATAATAGAATGTTTATGGAGCATGCATTTTGTTATAGTAAAAGTAATTTATAGCAGAAAATATAAATGGAGAAGAAATTATGTTAACGGAAGTTTTTCATTTACACGAAAAAGGTTCACTTGCGGATGCAAGACTTTGTACTTATATACTGGACGATTCGGATTCCATTGCGATTGATAAGCGTCCTATGATGCTGATCTGTCCGGGTGGCGGTTATGAACACACGTCTGACAGGGAATCAGAGCCGCTTGCCATGCATTTTTTGAGTATAGGATATCATGTGGCGGTGCTGCGTTATTCGGTGGCACCGGCAGTTTATCCGACGGCACTTTTAGAGGCGGCCGCATCCATGAAGCTGATTCATGAGCATGCAAAAGAGTGGCATGTGGATACAGATAAGATCGTTGTCCAAGGGTCTTCCGCGGGTGGACACCTTGCAGCATGCCTTTCTATGTTCTGGCATACGAAGTGGCTGGCTGAGGCTGCCGGTGTGACGAATGAGATATTAAAACCTGCGGCAATGCTTTTAAATTATCCGGTTATCACATCCGGGGAATATGCACACCGTGGATCTTTTAAGCAGCTTCTCGGTGGCAATGAGACAGAAGAAATGTTAGAATTGCTTTCTCTTGAAAAACAGGTGACAGAGTATACACCGCCGGCATTTATCTGGCATACTTACACAGATCAGTCAGTCCCGGTGCAAAATTCCCTGCTTTTGATCGAGGCAATGAAAAAATATGAGATACCGGTGGAATTTCATATGTATCCGGTCGGGAAACATGGACTCAGTACCTGCAGCAGGCTCACAGCAATGCGGGATGGTACAGGAATCCAGCAGGAGTGCGAGAGCTGGCTGCCGTTGGCAAAGAGGTGGCTGATCGCACTCCGGGATAAGTAAAAAATTATTTTATAATAATTTTTACAAATTTCTTTTTACCACGTTTTACCATGAGTCCGTCAGCACCGAAGGAATCTGCATTGTAAGTGGTCTGGATGTCTGTTATTTTTTCATCGGCAACTGAGACACCACCCTGCTGTACGGCACGTCTTGCGTCGGAGCGGGATGGAGCAAGTTCTGCTTTTACTAAAAGTGCAAGGATATCTAAGTCTCCATCTGCAAAGTCAGCAGCAGTCAGTTCTAAGGTTGGCATGTGGGCAGAATCGCCACCACCTGCGAATAAAGCGTGGGAAGCTTCTTTTGCCTTGTTTGCTTCCTCTTCACCGTGTACCAGTTTCGTCAGCTCAAATGCAAGAATTTCTTTTGCCTGGTTAAGCTGTGCGCCTTCCCAGCTTTCCATTGCATCGATTTCTTCTAATGGAAGGAATGTCAGCATACGGATGCATTTTAATACGTCTGCATCAGAAACGTTTCTCCAGTACTGGAAGAAGTCAAACGGAGAAGTCTTGTTCGGATCAAGCCATACAGCACCGGACTGTGTTTTTCCCATTTTTTTGCCTTCCGAATTAAGAAGGAGGTTGATGGTCATTGCGTAAGCGTCTTTTCCAAGTTTTCTGCGGATCAGCTCGGTACCGCCTAACATGTTGCTCCACTGGTCATCGCCGCCGAACTCCATGTTGCAGCCGTATTTCTGGTATAAGGTGTAGAAGTCGTAGCTCTGCATGATCATGTAGTTGAACTCTAAGAAACTTAACCCTTTTTCCATACGCTGTTTGTAGCACTCTGCGGTTAACATACGGTTAACGGAGAAGTGAGCACCAACTTCACGCAGTACATCGATATAATTTAAGTCCATCAGCCAGTCTGCGTTGTTTACCATAAGTGCTTTTCCATCGGAAAAATCGATGAAACGGCTCATCTGTTTCTTGAAGCAGTCACAGTTGTGCTGGATTATTTCCGGTGTCATCATCTGGCGCATGTCGGTACGGCCGGATGGATCTCCGATCATGGCGGTTCCGCCGCCGATTAAAGCGATCGGTTTGTTGCCTGCCATCTGGAGACGTTTCATTAAGCATAATGCCATAAAATGTCCTACATGAAGACTGTCTGCGGTTGGATCAAAGCCAATGTAAAAAGTAGCTTTTCCGTTGTTGATCAGATCTTTGATTTCTGCTTCGTCAGTTACCTGGGCGATCAGACCTCTGGCAACTAATTCATCGTACAATGTCATAATTGTAAATCCTCCTAAAATTAAATTGAATCGTTTATAACAATAGATCAGCTCTTTTAGAGCAATATTTCCTGTTACATAAAAAAATCCCCGTCCTAAAAAAGGACGAGGATAAAAACCCGTGTTACCACCTTTGTTCGCAGGCAATTCACATTGTCTGCCTTATCGAGTGTCCGACAACACTCAGGCGCTTGTAACGTGCGCCGCTACGTCACAGCCTACTATCGCATCTTTCAAAAATACGAATTTGGTGTGAAGCTCGGGGATGTATTCGAAATAAGTTTTCCGTGCACCTCTCATCAGCCGGTTGCTTTCTGTTCGTTCCGCTTATTTTTACTTCTTCCCGTCAACGCTGTTGTTCTGCTTCAATTAACGCCATTATACGCATGATAGATAAAATTTGTCAAGAAAATAATTTTTTAAAAGCTGCGACCTTTTTTATTTTCCATGCGTCTAATCTATGTAAAGGTTCAGTGGTCAGAATGTTTCCACTGGATGATACAAATAGCATGAAAAATTGTATACTCAGAGGTAAAGGCAGCATGGGATATGCAATGACATGCCATTCTATGAGCTCATAAGAAACGCTATTGTTCACACACTGTGTGAGCAGTATCAATTACAGCCCATTTGAAATGCATCTTCGATGCATGGGGCTGTAATCTGGCAAAATATAGTCTTTGGCGCACAGTTTGACAGCAAGTGTCAAACTTGCGAGTGAACAGTAACGAAGAAACAACAGAATATACAGAATATGTAAGCCGGCGGAAAGGAAAGTTATGAAAAAAGAAGAATTGGGAGAGCTGATCATCGCATCGGAAGATATGATGTATCATGTGGCGAAAACGCTGCTGTATCGGGATGCGGACTGTGCAGATGCAATCCAGGAAACGATCGTGAAAGCATTTTCCAAATTACACACGTTAAAATCAGATGCCTATGCGAAAACGTGGCTGACCAGGATACTGATCAATGAATGTTATACCGTGATAAGAAAGGAAAAGAAAGTGGTATCGTTAGAAGATTATCAGATGGAGGAACAGGCTGCGGAGACAAAGGATTACTCGGAATTATATGAAGCGATCAGCCATCTGTCAGAGGATGCGAGGCTTTCTGTCACACTGTATTATATGGAAGGGTACAGTGTGCGGGAAATAGCAGGAATTTTAGGCGTGACGGAAAGCACCATAAAAAACCGCCTGTCACGTGCAAGGGCGAGATTGAAAAACGAATTGGAACAGGAAAACAGTTACGGAATGGAGAGTTGAGTATGAATATTGAAAATATGGAGCAGGAATTTCCGAAAATGCCGCAGAGTATGCGGGATATGATAGAAAAAGAAGTAGAAAAACAGGTAAAAATAACACCTCAGAAAGGCTATTTTTCATTGAAAAAAGCGGTGGTGGCGTCACTGGCGGCGACATTTATTCTTGGAACAACGATTTTTGCAGGCACAAAATTATACCGTATGAGCAGCAGTCCTCAGGGAAATTACGGCAGGATGACAGCAATTGAAAAGACAGATGGGACAGAAAATACCGGAAAAACAGATGCTCAGGCGTCACAGCTTACTGCGCAGGATGCGACACAAAATGTAGCACCGGTTGCAATGAAATTATCTTATCTGCCGGATGGAATGAAAGAGACAGAAGAAGGAAAATACAGCTATGAACAGACACCAGGACAGGGGGGAATCTCCATTGTATTTTATCAGATGGATACAGGGGATGAATCTTTTGGGATGCAGGATGATTATGTGACGGAAAGTGAAAATATCCAGGTTGGAAATCATGATGGTGTCTATATAAAAAAGCAAAATACATCTGATCAGGATAAAGCATTTGATCAGATGATCTATGTGACTTATCCGGAGTATCATTATGTAATGCAGATGTATATCGGTCATGATGTGACAAAAGAGGAAGCCTGCAAGGTGGCAGAGGGGATTGTTTTAGCATCTGCAGAGGAACTTTCGGATGGCACGGTCATTCATCCATATAACTGGAGTGATTATGAGGCGACTGTGGCAGAGGATATGAAAGAGGATTCCGAAGATGGGGAGTTAAAAACAACTGCAACTGCAGATGAAATGAAAAATCTGCATAAGATTGGAGAAGAATTTGCAGTGCAGGGAGAAACTGGCGGAGAAGCTAAGAATCTGTGGATCAAAGTAACAGATGTGAAAGTAACGGATGATACCGGAATTCTTAATCCGGCTTTTGTGGACAGGGATATGATTGGCACAGATGAAAATGGAAAACTGATACCGGATACGGTTTCTTATATCAAATCCGGAGATGGAGTGAATACACTTGATGAGGTTATAAGCAGCAGGGAGGTACCGAAGAAATTAGTATATGTTACGTTAGAATACAGCAATACCGGGGATACAGAGATGAAAGACATTTTATTTTTTAATTCTGTCATGAAAATCAAAGAAGAGAACGGAATTTATGAAATCTGCGGTGCAGAGCAGCCGAAAGAGGGAGAAACATGGGATATGGTCAGCTCTGACAGCAGCAGTTTAGAATATGGTGAGGAGATGAGATATTTTGATGTGACCGGCGGAGAGAGGGGAAATAATTATTTTGACAGTATCAAAGCGGGGGAGACAAAAACGTTACATGTCGGATTTGTTGTGGATGAAGATGTGCTTCCATATCTTTATTTAAATACCAGTACGTCAGGCTGTGGTTATGAATTTATGGAACAGGATTTAGAGCAGGGACTTGTGGATATCCGGCAGTAAAAAGTGTGTAATTATTGAAAGCCTGTAAAATGCATGATAATATAAAACAGTCGGGAATTGGTTATGATAGAAAGGATCAGCCAGTAAAATATCTGCAGACTGGCAGAGTGGAAGAATGGATAAGAAGGTAGTATTTCTTGATGTAGATGGAACCATGGTCAATGAAAAAGGTGAGATTCCGGAGTCTGCACAGTATGCAGTCCGGACGGCGCAGGCAAACGGCCACCGGATGGTGGTATGTAGCGGACGCAGCCGTTTTCAGATTTATGATGCACTGTTGGAACTCGGATTTTCAGGGATCGTCGGCGGAGCCGGAGCCTTTGTGGAGGACGAGGGAAAAGAATTTTATCATGCATATATTGATGAGGAGCACAGAAAAAGCAGTTTTGACTATTTAGAGAGTAATGGATTTTTATTCTGCTATCAGGCGGATGACGGCGTGGTGCTAAACCAGAGAAGCTGTGATGGCATGTTAAAGGTTTACCGGGATGCCGGAATGAGTAAAGAGCGCTTAGACCGTCTGATCGGACGGATGCATCTGACCGAGAAGCCATGGGAAAATGAAAAAAATGAGAAGATCATTTATTATGGTGCACCGTTTCCGGTTGCTAAGGTACATGCGGATATGGAACCGTATTTTGATGCGGTGGCGATCAGCCTGGATGGAATGGGCGATTTTGCGGGCGAGATCGGAATTAATGGAATTAATAAGGCGACCGGTATGGAGCGTTATTTAAATCATGTCGGCATTTCACGGGAGAATTGCATTGCAGTTGGTGACGGACCGAATGATCTCCAGATGATGGAGTACGCCGGGATCAGTGTTGCAATGGGGAATGCCAGAGATGAGGTAAAAAGGTTAGCGGACATGGTAACAGACCATATTGATGAGGATGGAATTTTACATGCATTTGAGCGGCTTGGGCTGATAAACGATTGTATTTGATGGAAAATGATGATACCATGAAATGGTGCAAGTAAAATCACGAATGAAGTCGTGATGAGATCGGAGGAGCCCTATGGATAAAAAATCAGTTCAGGCAGTTTTAGTCACTATTTTTTCCGGGGTGTTATTTTTGGAAAGTATGTTTGCAGGCGGGGTCGCAAGTGAGGAGACTGGTAAAGTCTTAGATGCCATGCGGGGGCTGCGCAGAGTAAATAATGTGCATTATCTGGTGACGAACAGTTATTCCGGAAATCAGGATATTGTGCAGCAGACGCAGGAGGTCTGGGCTGATCTGTTAGATGAAACCTGGATGGTGGAATATAAGAATACAGATGCAGATGGAGCCATGACGTATGTGAAAGAATTTTGCGATGGTGTTACGGTAAATTCCTACCAGGCAGGAACCTGGAGTGAATGGAATGGTTACAGCACGACAACAGATATCCCCAATTATCAGGCACTTACCAATCTGGGTTATCGGGAGGAAGATATTGTTTCTGCAGAGACGGCAGATTTGGATGATGGAGCAAAGCAGATCATCTTTTCTTTGTCTGGGCAGCAGTTAAAAGAAAAAAGAGATCAGGCACTTGACTTAATAGAACCGGCGGGGTTTGAGGAACAGGACGATACAGAACAGATGGATAAGATGTCTGTTTATTATGAGCAGTATCAGAAGACCGGTTACCAGAATGAGTGTATTGTATATACCATTAATAAATCAGGTGTTCTGACTGGAATGGAATACAGTTTTGATGTAAAACGTCCGAAAGTAGTGATAAAAGGCGGTGTGCAGAAGCTCGAAGGGGAAGAGCAGTATGCAATGGGTGTAAAGATCGAAGTGCTTTCTTATAATCAGGCGAATATTCCCAAAGTGATAAGGAAATGTGCGGCGGATGCCGGGTATGACAGGTAAAGCATACATGTATGTTTTATGAATCCTGATATTGAAAATGTTTAAAAGTGTATATTGTATGTGATTATGATGATACAAATTGTTTTAATAAAATGGGATAATGTTAACTTATAAAATAAAAAGAGTTGACATTATCTCGTTTTTTAACTAATATTGTTAACTATAAGAACATTGGAGGTTAACAAAAATGAAAACAAAAGGTGTGATTTACTGTGGACTATTCACGGCACTGATCGCAGTTGGAGCATTTATCAAGATCCCGATACCGGTCGTGCCGTTTACCCTGCAATATCTGTTTACAATGCTGGCGGGGCTGCTGCTTGGATCAAGGCTTGGAACGTTGTCTGTGCTCTCATATATGCTGCTTGGACTTGCCGGACTTCCCATTTTTTCAGAGGGGGGCGGAATCTGGTATGTGTTTAAGCCGAGTTTTGGATATATCATCGGATTTGCCGTAGGAACATTTGTAACCGGGTGGATCGCAGAACAAATGGAAAAAAAGACCATAACGCGGTATCTGATTGCAAACCTGGCGGGACTTTTCTGCGTGTATGCAATCGGCATGATTTATTACTATATCATCTGTAACTTTGTGATCGATACGCCGATCGCCGTAGGACCATTGTTTTTGTACTGCTTTGTTCTGGCTGTACCGGGGGATATTGCTTTAAGTATTCTTGGGGCAGTGGTGGCAAAGCGTGTCAGACCGGTGCTTGCATATGAGGTGGTGAGGATGAGATCGTGAAAAATTCACGGTATCCGACAAAATGAGAGGGAGAAAAGGAAATGAATGCACTTACATTAGCAGAAGAAATTATTAACGGAAGAAGAATCACAAGGGAAGATGATCTGTCATTTTTTCTGACCTGTGATTTAGAGGAGCTTTGTGAGGGAGCAGACAGGATCAGAGAAGTAAGGCTCGGGGATAAGGTAGACCTGTGCTCGATCATCAACGGGCGCAGCGGAAGATGCCCGGAGGACTGTAAATATTGTGCACAGTCGGCGCACCATCATACGAACTGTGAGGAGTATGATTTCCTTCCGGAGGAAGAGATTTTGGCGGCCTGCAAAATGAACGAGAGGGAAGGTGTTGACCGTTTTTCCATCGTTACGGCGGGAAGAGCACTGACGGGAGAGGAATTTGACAAGGCGATCCATGCATATGAGACAATGAAAAGAGAATGTAAGATCGATCTGTGTGCATCTATGGGGTTCCTTTCTGCAGAGCAGCTGCACAGACTGCATGAAGCGGGTGTCACCAGTTATCATCACAATATTGAGACGTCAAGACGTAATTTCCCGAATATCTGCACGACACATACTTACGATATGAAGATCGAAACTTTAAAAAAAGTAAAAGCAGAGGGCATGTGCGCCTGCTCCGGCGGAATCATCGGTATGGGAGAAACATGGGAGGACAGACTTGATATGGCGATAAGCCTTGCGGAACTGGGAATTGACTCCATCCCGATCAATGCGCTGATGCCGATACCGGGAACACCGTTAGAACACCTGCCAAGATTGTCAGAAGTTGATATTTTGCGCACAATCGCATTTTTCCGTTATATCAACCCGGATGCCAATATCCGTCTTGCAGCGGGAAGAGCACTTTTGACAAACGATGGGGAGATTGCATTCCAGTCAGGAGCATCCGCATCCATTACCGGAAACATGCTGACAACGGTGGCATGTGCAACAATCCGCAGTGACAGACGGCTGCTTGAGGATTTAGGCCGCGATGTCACACCGGAATACTGGAAAGAGGAAAAAAAGGAAGCATAGAAATGCGCAGCATATATTGGGAAAGCGTTACAAAAAGTTGTGCAGGAATGAAGAAGTAAAATGCACAGAAAAGAGGATGGATATGAGCAAGGCTTTATTTATCACAGGAACAGGTACGGATATCGGAAAAACATATGTGACAGGACTGATCGTAAAAAAACTGGCAGAAGCCGGGAAATCTGCTGCCTACTATAAAGCGGCAATGAGTGGAAATGACCGTCGGGAGGATGGCTCTCTGATACCGGGGGATGCTCTTTTTGTGCAAAAAATGTCGGGGATTGCGCAGCCGCTTGAGGAAATGTGCCCTTATGTATATGAACATGCATATTCACCGCATCTTGCTTCAAGGATCGAGGGGCATCCGGTGCAGATGGATGTGGTGAAAAATGGATATAAAGCTGTATGTGATACGTATGATTATGTGACGGTGGAGGGAAGCGGCGGTATTTTATGCCCGATCTGCTTCGATGAAGCGAAGATCCAGCTGGAAGATGTGGTGTCAGAGCTTGGACTTAACAGTATTCTGATCGCAGATGCAGGACTTGGTACGATCAACAGTGTGGTTCTGACGGCAGAATATATGAAGGCGCATCATTTGCCGTTAAAAGGAATCATATTTAACCATTATCATCCGGGTGATGTGATGGAGGACGACAATATTTATATGTGCGAATACATGACAGGACTGCCGACACTTGCGAAGGTGCAGGACGGGGATACGGAGCTTAAGATGGATGTGGAAACACTTGCGGCATTATATGAATAAGATATCTGGTCTGGTTATTTACGGAATATGTATCTGAAAACAGCAGGAAATGATAGAAAAGAGGAAAAAATATGATCTGGTATCCATATGAACAGATGAAAACTATGCGGGAACCGTATAAAATTTTAGATGCAAAAGGTGTTTATCTTTACACAAAAGATCAGAAACTGATCGATTCAGTATCGTCCTGGTGGTGCATGATCCATGGATATAAGCATCCAGAACTGACCGCTGCCATCAAGGAGCAGGCAGATCATTTCTGCCATGTGATGCTTGGCGGACTGACACATGAACCGGTGCAGAAGCTTTCGGATAAATTGCAGGAATATTTACCGGGAGATTTAGACTATTGTTTTTTCTCGGATTCCGGAAGTGTTGCAGTGGAAGTTTCCTTAAAAATGGCATTGCAGTACAACACAAATCAGGGCAGAAAACGTCCGCTTGTACTGGCATTAGAGCATGCGTACCATGGGGATACATTTAAGGCAATGGAAGTAGGGGATGATGAGGATTATCATTTTGCGTTTGAAGAAAAGACAGGAGTGATTCACATTCCGACAGAAATACCGGCATTAGAGGAGGCATTTGAAAAATATCATGACAGGTTAAACTGCTTTATCGTGGAACCGTTGCTGCAGGGAGCTGGCGGGATGCGTATGTATGATATTTCTTTTCTGAAACGCGCACGGGAATTGTGTGATCAGTATGACGTGCTTTTGATCTTTGACGAAGTTGCAACGGGATTTGGAAGAACCGGCAACCGTTTTGTTGCAGATCTGGTGCTGCCGGATATTTTAGTGCTTGGAAAAGCATTGACCGGAGGTTATATCGGACATGCGGTAACAGTGGCAAACCATAAGGTATTTGATGCATTTTACAGTGATAATGACCGCCATGCGCTGATGCATGGACCGACTTTTATGGGAAATGCGCTTGCCTGTGCCGTAGCTCTGAAAGGAATTGAGATCTTTGAGCGGGAAAATTATATGGGAAAAATCAAACGCATTGAAGAAATCTCACATCGTGAGATGGACGGATTTACCGATCAAAGAATCAAAGAAGTGCGTGTGATGGGTGGCTGTACCTGTGTGGAAGTATATGATGGTGCGACACTGGAAGGATTCCAGCAGTTTGCATACGAGAGAGGCGTTTTTTGCCGTCCGTTCTTAAAATATATGTATTCCATGGTTCCTTATATTATAGAGGAAGACGAACTTGTGCAGATTTTTGATGTGATGAAAGAATGGTTTCGCAGAGGTTAAAGCAGGGACTTGACATTAGACAGACAACTGTTAACATAGGATTAACAAAACTGTTATTGCAGACATATCACAATTACAGTGATTTAAGGCAAAAATTCTGTATGAAAAAGGAGAGAGGACTATGTTAACAGCGCTGTTTATTATTTTGATGTTTGCTGTGTTTGGTAAAATGATCATATTTGCATTTAAAGCATCCTGGGGGATTTTAAAAGTTTTACTTACGATCATTATCTTCCCATTGTTTCTGATTGGGTTATTTTTCTCAGGACTGGTTTATATTGCACTGATACTGCTTTTGATCGCAGGAATCGTGTCGGTGGTTAAATCTTTGACATAAAAGCTACAGCAGTGGATGTCCGGCACGCGCCAATAGACGTTCATAGCGCCTGTCGACCTCTGCCTGGATCTGGTCTGCAACTGGTTTATATTCTTCGGTGGCGAGATGTTTTGTACGCCCCATCATGGAAAACCATTCTGTGATGGGGATTTTTTTATGCGCTTTCTGTGGGTCATAGCTAAGTGATGTGATGCCGCGTTCAATTTCATAGAGCGGAAAATAACAGCAGTCTACGGCGGCAGCAATAACTTTTCGTTCTGTGTCGGGGCGGTCATTCCAGTTTAGTGGGCAGGCGGAAAGCGCTTTTACATAGGCAGTGCCAGATTCCCTTGCGTAGGCAGCGGCTTTTGCAGCTTTTTTGATAAAATCATTCGGGTTCGACTCTGCAACGGTTGCCACATAGGGCAGGTGGGTTGCAGCCATGATCTCCGGCATGTCTTTGTGAAAAAAAGTTTTTCCAAATTGTGTTTTTCCGAGATGGGAGGTGGAACTTTTTGCACCCATCGGGGTAGAGTAGGAGAGCTGGTAGCCGGTATTCATATATCCGCCGTTGTCATATTCAAACATGAGCAGATGATGACCGCGCAGCGCAGTCCCAAGCGCGGAACCCATGCCGATATCCATGCCGCCGTCACCGCTTGCCATGATAAAGGTGATTTCACCTTTAGGGTATTCGCCGCGTTTTTGCCGTTCTTCAAACACTTCCACCAGTCCGCTTAGAGTTGCAGCTCCATTTTGAAACAGGTTGTGGATATACGGAATGCGGAAAGCTGTTTTAGGATATGCAGTGGTTGTCACCATGCCACAGCCGGTCTGGAAGAGAAAGACCACATTTCCCTCGATGCCTTTTAGCAGAAGGTTTAAGTTTACCGGGATGCCGCATCCGGGGCAGGTTCCGATTCCAGGAGCGATACGTTTTGGCATGGCGGTGGCATCTTTGATGAGTCCGCCTTTTACGATCATTTTTCCGGTTTCGGGATCAAAAGTGCAGGCTGTGACACCCGGAGACTGGCGTTCTTTTGTGAGCGGCGCAAAATATTGTGGCTGTGGATTTCCTGTCTTGCCCGGTGTAATACCGTAATAATCAAAAGATTTGGCGTCAGAAGAAAGTCCTTCACGAAACAGTGAAACCGCATCTTCTACAAAAAAGTCCTTACCGCCAAGACCGTAAATACGTGTCAGTACGCGGATCGGATGCGCAGAGTCCGTGGTATCCTGCAGTGCGGCGCGCAGCTCTAAGGACATATTTCCGCCACCGGCACCGTAGCTGTCCTGACGGTCTGCGGCAATGATTGTCTGCGCATGCATACAGAGTTTACGCAGTTCATCCGCTGGAAATGGGCGGAGCACATTTAAGGTGATAACGCCGGCGCGGATGCCTTCTTTACGCAGTGTATCGGCGGCAACGGTTGCAGTGTGAAAAGAAGAGCCAAGCAGAAAAAGGATAATATCTGCATCTTCATACCTGTATCCGCGGCAAAAAGTATACATTCTGCCGGAGAGGGAGGCAAACTCATCAAACAGTACCGGGAGTTTTTTTCTTGTTTCTTCCATGGCAAGGGAAAGCTGGTATTTATTGTTGATGATATCCGGTTCATTCATATAAGAGCCGACAGAGATCGGATGATTCAGGTCAAGTACACTGAAAAAATGATTTTCACCGGTTGAGTCATTTCCTGCGAAAGAAGAAATATCCGGATTGTCGCAGGAAAGTTTTTTACCGATAAAATTCTGTACAGTTTCATTATCAGAAAAAACCATGCATTTTTGTTTCTGATGGCTGGTAAAGAAACCATCAAAGGCAACGGCAACCGGCAAATTTACTTTTTCGGCAAGTTTTAAGGCAATCAGGTTGAAGTCATAGACCATCTGCGGGTCATCTGCAAATAAAATAATCCATCCGGTATTGAGCAGATACATGATGTCACTGTGGTCACCTTTGATGCATAGAGGACCGGAGACAGTACGGCAGGCGACATTCATGACCATTGGCATGCGTGTCCCGGACTGCACCGGAAATTGTTCTAAGGCATAGAGCAGGCCGTTGGCGCTTGTGGCATTAAATACACGCCCGCCGCCGGCAGAGGCACCATAACAGATACCTGCGGCACTGTGTTCTCCTTCAGCGGCGATCAGGCGGATATCATGTTCTCCTCTTGCACCCGAGAGATCGAGATTTTCCGCAATCTGTGTGGAGGGCGTGATCGGATAATAGCCCATGATATGATAATTGATCTGCTTTGCGGCGTAGGCAGCAAGCTCATTTCCACTTTCATAGAGTTCTCGCTGCGCAGCAGTTTTCTTTACGAAAGTCTGCGATTTTTGTTGTGGCTGTTGATCTGAAATTAGAAAAGCCTGTGTTGTTGATTGCTGCTGATCCGACATTATACGATACCTCCGTCAATACGTTTTTCATCAAGATAAGAATCACTGGTGATCCAGGAGTTTGCACCTGTCTTCTGATACTGGATGCCTGCAGGCAGCAGATCCTGATCCGGCATAGAATATGGTTTTTCCGGGTAATCTTTTTCAAGCGCCTTTACGAGGGCATGTGTCGGACAGACATCGACACAGCGCAGACATCCTTTGCAGTGCCGGTAATCAAGCCCCTTGTTTACCATGGAATTTTTTCCTTTATAAGTGCCAGGAGCAAACTGAAATACCATATCCGGGCAGGTGGAGTCACACAGTCCGCAGTTGATACAACGTTCCTGCAGAAAGAGAGGAATATAACCTTCACGGGACGGGGAGAGATCGTTTGATACGGTGCTTCCGGGACGCGTATTGATCCCGCCGATCGGAGCATTTTTATATCCCCAGACATAGGTCTCTTTTGCGAGAGCAGAGGAGGCGGGGGAGTCTAAGGCCATGTCAGAGGCGTGTTTGGATCTATGGGAAAGTTTTTGTTCGGAAGTTTTTTCATACCCCATTTTTAAACCAAGCAGGTTTGCTTCGATCAGAGCCGGATATTTTTTCCCAACCGTATTTTTGCAGAGTGATTCGACAGATTCCATCGGGATAAAGGGACAGGCTCTGGCGATTGCCCCGAGCATGACCATGTTGATGCGGGATCTGGATTTCATGGCGATAGAGAGTGCGTCCAGACAATATAGTGTTCCAATGGAAATATTGTATTTTTCTGCCGCTTCATCGCATGACAAAGGTGTATTTAGAACAATTTTTGTGTCGGCGGAAATTCCATCTAATACCGGATAAGTACCGATCAGTCCTTCGTGGAAAATGCCAAGTACATGCGGTCTTAAGACAGGACTGTTGATGCGAAGCGGGGTGGAAGCAGGACTCCAGCGGATATAGGATTTTACCGGCGAACCGCGTTTTTCGGAACCGTAGCTGGAAAAACTCAAGGAGTTTAAGGAAAGGTATAAGGCACCGAGTTCGCCGAGCATTTTTCCACAGAGATTTGCGCCGAGACCGCCGATACTCTCTAACCGTATTTCAAAATAACCGTATTCATTTGTGACAGGGAGTGTTACAGGTGGGTACATAAGATCCTCCATTTTTGTCCGGTTTTGTGACATGTAAATTTGCATGCACAGCAGTCATTAGGTAAAATATCAATGATGCTTATAGTGTGCACGGAATGCAGGAAATTATGTATGCCTTTTATTTAAGCCTGGTATCTTTACATTCGGGGGGAAAGTGATTAGAATAGACAGGTAAGTTTTATGGGTGGTGTTATATATGAAAGAAAAAATCATAGCATTTGTAAAAAAAGAAACAGTGCTGGCCGTTGCAGCAATTTTAGCGGTAATATCCGCTTTTTTTGTGCATCCGGATCAGCAGTATGTGAATTATATTGATTTTCGTGTACTTGGGATATTGCTTTCACTGATGATCATTATGGCGGGGGTACAGAATAACGGGATTTTTGATGAAGTCGGGAGGAGGCTTTTAGCGCATACGAAAAATACAGCCCAGCTGGCATTTGTGCTTGTTTTTTTGTGTTTTTTTTCCAGTATGGTCATTACAAATGATGTTGCGCTTCTGACGTTTGTTCCGTTTGCACTTCTGACTTTGCAAAAATGCGGTCAGGAGCGTCTTATGGTTCCGGTCATCGTACTTCAGACGATAGCAGCAAATCTTGGCAGTATGCTGACGCCGATCGGAAATCCACAGAATCTGTATCTTTATAATCTCTCTGGAATGAATGTCGGGGAATTTATCGTATTTATGCTTCCATATACCGTTATTTCCGGTGTACTGCTTGCACTGACTATTTTTGTTTTAAGTGCGAGAAAAAGGAAGATCAGACTGACCGAATGTCATTTTTCGGAAGAGAAAAAGGAAATGAACAAAAAGCTGACAGTCATGTATGTGGTTTTATTTGTGATGGCACTTCTTGTTGTGGCAAGAATCCTGCCATATTATATTTTGCTTGCGGCAGTGGTTTTAGCGGTATTTCTGGCAGACAGAAAGGTGCTTGCACAGGTGGACTATTGTCTGATCTTTACCTTTATCGCTTTCTTTATTTTTACCGGAAATATCGGACGGCTGCCGGTGTTTCAGAAAACATTGCAGACATTGGTAAATGGAAGGGAGCTTTTCGTTGGACTTGTGGCAAGCCAGGTGATCAGTAATGTCCCGGCGGCATTGTTGTTATCTGGATTTTCAAGTGATTTAAAGCAGCTTTTACTGGGTGTGAATTTAGGAGGGCTTGGTACACTGATCGCTTCCATGGCGAGTCTGATCTCCTATAAGATCTATGCACATAATTATAACCGAACAAAGGGGTATTATCTGTTGTGGTTTCATCTGGCAAATATCATATTCCTTGCTGTGCTTGTGCTGCCCGCACTGGTAATGAGGTGAAGCAGAAATGAGGATTAAAATGCGGGAAAAACAATTAGATAAAGAAAGTATGAAGGGAACCATTTATGTGCTGCTCTCTGCAGTATGTTTCAGTACAGGAGGCGTTCTGATAAAGTCGATTCCGTGGAGTTCCATTACGATCCAGGGAATCCGCAGTATTTTTTCATTTATGCTGATCGCCTCTTATATGGTGATCACAAAACGAAAATTTGTATGGAATAAGACGGTACTGTTTGGTGCTGTCTGCAATACAGTTATGGCACTGACGTTTGTCTCCGCGACAAAGATGACAACGGCGGCAAATGCGATCGTGCTCCAATTTACAGAGCCGATCTTTGTGATCCTGCTGATGTGGATATTATATAAGAAGAAACCGAAAAAGGCGGCAGTGATCGCGTGCGCGGTCGTGTTCGCAGGGATATTGTGTTTCTTTTTAGATTCCCTAAGTGCCGGCGGAATGGCAGGAAATCTGCTTGCAGTATTTTCAGGATTTACCTATGCATTGGTTATGATGATGAAAGGTTTTCCTGGCTCTGATTTTGAGTCATCACTTTTAGCATCCCATGTTATGAGCCTCTGCATTGGACTGCCGTCGTTTTTAGGGGAGACCGATCATTCTGCGAAGGCATGGATCTGCATTATCCTTCTCGGTGTGATCCAGTTTGGATTATCCTACATTTTTTTATCGAGGGGTTTAGATTGTGTTTCACCGGTTACGGCATCCTTAACTTCTACATTAGAGCCGATCTTGAACCCGATTCTTGTTGCGATCTTTTGCGGAGAGACGATCGGACGCACGGCGTTTATCGGGGCTGCGCTCGTGATCGGGGCTGCGGCATGCTATAACGTTTATGAGGCGGCGCATAAGGATTAGAATCATCAGGGAAAAAGGAATCACAGGAAGAAATAAAGGCATGTTACAGAATCACAGAAATGTGGTTCTGTATTTTTTTACCCATTTTTTACATAATACTCCACACCCATTTTACAATCACCGCTTAGGATAAGAAAAAAGAGAAAAGCAAAAAAGCCGGGCAGAAGGAAAAACAGGCAGGATAAAAATTCTGGAAAAGAAAAACCATCAGAAAAAAGAAGAAACCGGCAGGAATGGAGTAAAAAATGGAAAGAACACTCGTGTGGGGACACCGTGGTGCGAGCGGATACGCACCGGAAAATACAATGGCAGCTTTTGAGAAAGCGGTGGAGCTTGGCGCAGACGGGATCGAGCTGGATGTGCAGCTTACGAAAGACGGAGAACTTGTTGTCATCCACGATGAAACGATTGACCGTGTGAGCGATGGAAGCGGCTGGGTAAAAGATTTTACTTATGCGAAGTTGATAAAGCATAATTTCAACCGCACGCATCCGGAATATGAGCATGCACAGATTCCCATATTAGAGGAAGTATATGCGTTGATAAAGCCAACAGATCTGACAATTAATGTGGAAATCAAGACAGGTGTTGTATTTTATCCGGAGATTGAGGAGCGGGTGTTAGACCTCACAGAGCGTATGGGACTGATGGAACGTGTGATTTTTTCTTCATTTAATCATTATTCCATACAAAAAATCAAGGAGATCAATCCACAGGCGAAGACCGGAATGCTTTATGAAGACGGGATTGTCAATCCGGTCAGTTATGCATCTTATGTGGTAGGCGCAGATGCACTGCATCCGGCACTTTATAATATTCAGTATGAAGGATTCATGGAGGAGTGCAGGAGGCAGAAAAAGAAAGTCCATGTATGGACTGTAAATGAGGAAAAATATATGCGGCTTGTCTGTGCGGCACGTGCCGATGCAATGATCACAAATTACCCGGACCGCGGCAAAAAAATTGCGGAAGAGTACAGTGATGGGAAATTGACACCGGAGCTGGTGAAATTGTTGGAGCATAAAGAAATGGCGGCGTTATGAATGCGGCAGGCAGTCTGTATTTTGTAGACGAAGGATACCGGAACTGGCAAAAAAATCTGGTGGAACCATATTTAAAGCAATATCGGAAATATGGCTGCTTTCACAGTTATGACGGGGCAGTCATTTTTTATCAGCAGTATCTTAATGCAGAGGCGGACACCTGTATTGTGATCTCACACGGATTCAGCGAGTTTGCGGAAAAATATAACGAGGTTATTTATTATTTCTTACAGCAGGGCTGTTCTGTTTATATCTTAGAACATCGTGGGCATGGTTATTCAGAACGTGAAGTCCCGGATGCACAGAAAGTATATATCCACAATTTTGAAGATTATGTAAAAGACTTAGACTGCTTTATGAAGAAAATGAATTACCGGATGGAGCAGCACAGGATTCTTTTTGCACATTCTATGGGCGGTGCGATCGCAGCGCGGTATGTTGAGGAACATCCGAAAGTATTTGAACGAGCAATCCTTTCCTCACCGATGTTTCGGATGCAGACTGGAAAATATCCGTGGTGGGTAGCAAAAATGACGGCAGTTTTTTATGTGAAAACAAAAAGAGGTGATCGTTATGCTGCAGGACAGAGCGGATTTTCCGGCAGACCGGATTTTGAGCATAGCAGCTGCATTTCAAGAGAACGCTATTACTATATTTTTGGTCAAAGACTGGAAAATTCCAGGTACCAGACGAATGGAGGTACATATGGATGGCTTCTGGCATCGATGAAGGCAACAGAGGTACTGATGCAAAAAAAGAACTTAGAGCGCATTAAGATTCCTGTTTTGATCTTTATAGCAGGAAATGATCATATGGTAGATAATCGTGCGATCGCAGTTTTTGCAAATCATGTGGATACAGCTTCATTGGTCTGTATGCCGGCATCCAAACATGAAATTTTTAATGCAGATTATAAAACAAGATGCAGATATTATCATGAAATTTTTGATTTTATCATGAAGAATCGAGGTTAGTGAAAATGAAACAGAAATTGAATAAACTTGAAAAATACTGGGTAATGTATGATGTCGGAAACTCTGCCTTTGCACTTTTAGTGTCCACGATCATACCGATCTATTTTAAAAATATGGCAACACAGAATGGCATATCGGCTGCTGACTCTACGGCATATTTAAGCTATGCGATCTCAATTTCCACTTTGATCGTGGCAATTTTAGGACCGGTGCTCGGAACGGTTGCAGATGGAAAGAACCGGAAGAAACCGTTATTTACACTTTTTATGATGGTAGGAGTTATTGGATGTGCCGCACTTGTACTTCCGAAGAGTGCCATGTTATTTCTGGTGGTATTTGTGATCACCAAAGTCGGATTTTCCGGCAGTCTCATCTTTTATGATTCCATGCTCGTGGATGTGACGACAGATGAGCGCATGGATGATGTATCCTCGCAGGGATATGCATGGGGATATATCGGAAGCTGTGTGCCGTTTATGCGCTCTGGCTTGATGCGGCGTGGAAATTCTGGATGATGGCAACATTTGTTGGTGTATTTCAGGGAGCGATCCAGGCATTGTCGCGCTCTTATTTTGCAAAGATCATTCCGAAGGAAAAATCAAGTGAGTATTTTGGAATTTTTGATATTTTTGGAAAGGGAGCATCTTTTATGGGAACGATGCTCATGGGAATCTCCACGCAGATTTTTCATACTTCAAAAGCCGGTGTTATCGTGATCGCAGCAATGTTTGTGATCGGGTTTGTCGTTTTTAAGCTTCAGGCAAATGCGATGCAGCACAAAGAAAAGGATTTTGCACAGAAAAATGTACGGGATGAGTTCGAAGCAGAAGATCAAAATGATTATTATGAAGACGAAGATGATTACGAACCAGGAGATATGGATTTTGCCGAAGAAAGATTCTAAAAATCAGAAAAAACGCATAGGAATAAAAGAGACTTTAGCGGGAGCAGATACCTTGCTCATGGAAAAACAATTAAAAGAACAGATCGAAGCACCTATGGTAAGACTTTCTTACGCATATGCGATGGATGTGGTGCAGGCAAAATTAAAAATGATCAATGCGGACCTGACGGAGCAATTTGACCGTCAGGTTATTCGTACTATGACGGGACGGATCAAACAGACGGACAGTATTGCCAAAAAGCTGATGCGAAAGGGCAGGGAAGTAACGTTTCAGGCTGCGGTAGATACTTTAAACGATATTGCCGGGATCCGCGTCGTCTGTTTTTTTTGTGATGATATTTACCGTGTGGCGGATTATGTAAAAAAGCAGAAGGACATCACGCTGCTCAAAGAAAAGGATTATGTGAAAAATCCCAAAAAGAGCGGTTACCAGAGTATCCATCTGATCGTGGGTGTTCCGGTCACTTATCTGGAAAAGACAAAGGAAATAAGGGTGGAGATACAGATCCGTTCTTTTGCCATGGACTATTGGGCAGAGCTTGATAATCAGATGTGTTATAAGAAAAATGCCGGACAGATTGAAAATGTGGAGCGTGCAACCAAAGATTATTCCGATGTGATCGCAAAAGTAGACAATCAGATGTTGGAATTGCGCAGACAGATCGAGAAAAAGTAAGCGAAACGTTTACCATTATTTTACATACATTTTACCAAACCTCTCTCATGTATTTTACATAAGTGCCGTAAAGTAAAAACTGTCAAAAGGAAATGAAAAGAAAACAGCAGGATGGACGCCCTGCAAATTGAAAAAAGAGAGGATTAAGAAAATGAAAAAGAAAGTAATGTGTATGTTATTAACAGGTATGATGGCAGCCAGCATGATCGCAGGCTGTGGCAACAGTGGAAATGCAAGTGCAAATGCAGGAGCAGTTACAAATACAGATGCAGGCACAGACACATCAGGCGCTGCAGATAATTCCTCAGATCAGTCAGCAGATGTCACACCAGATACGACAGCTGCAAATTCAGCATCAGCAGCAACCGGAGATTTTGACAACAGCGAGTACATCAACGTTGTATCCCGTGAGGATGGTTCCGGTACAAGAGGAGCATTCATCGAGCTGTTCGGTGTGGAAGAGAAAAATGAAGCCGGTGATAAAATTGATAATACAACCGATGAAGCAATCATCACAAACAGTACCGACGTTATGTTAACAACAGTTTCAGGTGATGAATACTCCATCGGATATGTATCACTTGGTTCCTTAAACGACAGTGTAAAAGCAGTTTCCATTGATGGAGCAGAAGCTATCGTAGATAATATCAAGAGCGGGGATTACACGATCGCAAGACCATTTAATATTGCAACCAAAGGAACACCGAGCGATGTGGCACAGGATTTTATCAACTTTATCATGAGTGCAGACGGACAGGCAGTTATTTCTGATAATAAATACATCCCGGTAGATGACGGTGCAGCAGCATTCGAGTCAAACGGCGCAAGCGGAAAAGTTGTTGTAGCAGGATCTTCTTCCGTAACACCTGTTATGGAAAAATTAAAAGAGGCATATGCTGCAGTCAACAGCGGTGCAGAGATCGAGATTCAGGAGAGTGATTCTACCACAGGTATGACAGCAGCTATGGATGGAACCTGTGATATTGGTATGGCTTCCCGTGAATTAAAAGATTCTGAGACAGAGGGTGGCTTAACAGCAACCGTGATCGCTATGGATGGTATTGCAGTGATCGTAAACAATGACAACCCGACTACAGATCTTTCCAAAGATACTGTAAAAGGCATCTATACAGGCGAGATCACATCCTGGGATGGCGTTACAGAGTAATACAGACAGATACAAACAACATATTTCATGGAATTCCTTATTATAAAACATCAGGTAAAGACCGGGAGAGACAGATACTCTGCCGGTCTTTGCATAAATAATGTACACGACTTTTGATCAGTTTGGAGATAACAATGAATCATATCAAAGAAAAAGTAATGGAAGGCGTTTTCCTCTTTACGGCAGTCATATCCATTATCGCGGTAGCCTTAATCTGTGTGTTCTTGTTTGCAAACGGATTTCCGGCAATGCAGGAAATCGGCGTATGGCAGTTCTTGTCGGGAAAAGTGTGGAAACCGACGAATAACATATTCGGAATCTTTCCGATGATCTTAGGAAGTATTTATGTAACCGGAGGAGCTCTCCTGATCGGTGTTCCGATCGGAATTCTGATGTCGATCTTTATGGCACGTTTCTGTCCGGAAAAACTGTACCGGATATTAAAACCGATCGTGGATCTCTTAGCAGGTATTCCTTCGATCGTATACGGATTTTTCGGTCTGGTTGTGTTAGTTCCATTTATCAGAGAGCATTTTAAAGGAAATGGAAACAGTATCTTAACAGCGTCGATCCTGCTTGGAATTATGATCCTGCCGACAATCATAGGTGTATCAGAATCAGCGATCCGTGCCGTGGAAAACAGCTATTATGAAGGAGCACTTGCACTTGGTGCAACCCATGAGAGAAGTGTTTTTACTGTAATCGTTCCAGCAGCAAAATCCGGTATTATGGCAGCGGTCGTGCTCGGTGTCGGACGTGCGATTGGTGAGACAATGGCGGTTATGATGGTTGCAGGAAACCAGGCAAGAGTGCCATCGAGTATTTTTAAAGGAGTCCGTACCTTAACGGCAAATATTGTAATGGAAATGGGATACGCAACGGATCTTCACCGGGAAGCATTGATCGCAACCGGTGTGGTACTGTTTGTGTTTATCCTCATCATCAATGTCTCTTTCTCTATTTTAAAGAGACGTACAAAGGATAATTAGAAAGGGCGGAATCAGATGGAAAAACATATGGAATCTGAGATTGCTGCGATCAATCAGCAGTCTTTGAAAGACAAGATCAAATCATATATGAAACATCCGGGTTCATTCATATTGCTGCTTTTAGTGCTGATAGCAGCAGTGCTGACCGTAGGCGTTTTAGTGTTTCTGGTGGGGTATATTTTAATCCGCGGTATCCCGTACTTAAAACCATCGCTGTTTGCATGGACATATAACTCAGATAACGTGTCAATGCTTCCGGCAATGATCAATACACTGTTTATGACAGTGCTGGCACTTTTGTTATCCGTGCCGTTTGGCGTAGGTGCAGCGATCTACCTTGTAGAATATGCAAAAAAAGGAAATAAGCTGGTTGGGATCATTCGTGTTACGGCAGAGACGCTGTCCGGTATTCCGTCTATCATTTATGGACTGTTTGGTATGCTGTTTTTTGTGACTGCATTAAAGTGGGGGTATTCGATGATGGCAGGTGCTGCAACACTCGCGATCATGGTACTCCCGGTCATCATGAGAACGACGGAGGAAGCCCTTTTGTGTGTCCCTGATTCATTTCGCGAAGGAAGTTTCGGACTCGGCGCAGGAAAACTGCGTACCATATTTAAGATCGTACTACCAAGTGCAATTCCGGGTATTTTATCCGGCATCATCTTAGCAATCGGACGAATCGTAGGAGAGACGGCGGCACTTATTTATACATCAGGCACAGTTGCAAATCTTGCGGGATTTTTCGATTCCGGACGTACTTTAGCGATTCACATGTACTCGTTATCGCGTGAGGGTATGCATACAAATGAGGCATATGCGACAGCAGTTGTACTTCTTGTCGTGGTACTAATCATCAACGGGGTATCTTCCCTGATCGCAAAGAAGTTTGAAGCACCGAAGCAGTGATGTGAAAAAGATTTGCAGGCAAAAATAGAGGAGAAAACATGTCAGAAAAATTTAAAATTTCAAACCTTGATTTATATTATGGTGATTTTCATGCATTAAAAGATATCAATATGTCGATCGGCTCGAATGAAATTACCGCTTTTATCGGACCGAGCGGCTGCGGAAAATCCACCTTTTTAAAAAGTTTAAACAGAATGAATGATTTAGTGGAAGGATGTAAGATCACCGGAAGCGTTCTTTTGGATGGAGAAGATATTTACAATGGCATGGACGTCAATCTTTTAAGAAGGCGTGTCGGGATGGTATTCCAGAAACCAAATCCGTTTCCAATGAGCATTTATGACAATATTGCCTATGGACCGAGAACACACGGTATCCGTTCCAAGGCAAAATTAGACGAGATTGTGGAAAAATCCCTGCGGGATGCAGCAATCTGGGATGAAGTCAAAGACAGACTGAAAAAAAGTGCACTTGGTATGTCCGGTGGACAGCAGCAGAGACTCTGTATTGCAAGGGCACTTGCAGTCAATCCGGAAGTTATCTTAATGGATGAGCCGACTTCTGCGCTTGATCCTATTTCAACATCAAAGATCGAGGATCTTGTCATTGAACTGAAAAAACAGTATACGATCATTATGGTAACGCATAACATGCAGCAGGCAGTCCGTGTATCGGATAAGACGGTATTTTTCCTTTTAGGAGAAGTCATTGAAGCCGGTGATACAGAGCGTTTATTCTCAGTTCCGCAGGATAAGAGAACAGAGGATTACATTACCGGACGTTTTGGATGATACTTCAGGTTTCATTGCTTATAACATACAAAAAGCGTAAGAAAATGCACATTAACATATTACAGTGAAAAGAAAGAAGGAAGTGGAAAATCATGAGAAACAGGTTTGACAGACAGCTTCAGACATTGAATGACGAATTAATAGAAATGGGAGGCCTGATCGAGCAGGCAATCGAGATGGCATGTTCTGCACTTGTGAAACAGGATGTGGAAAAAGCGGAAAAAGCGATCAGCTTTGATGAGGAGATCGATCATCAGGAGCGGGATATTGAAAGTCTTTGTATGAAATTATTACTGCAGCAGCAGCCGGTAGCAAAAGATCTGCGCCTGATCTCTGCAGCACTTAAAATGATCACAGATATGGAGCGTATCGGAGATCATGCATCCGATATTTCGGAGATGACGATCTTAATGGCAGATGCATCCTATGAAACCGGTGATCCGATCAATCTTGATCTGATCAAGGCGATGGCAAAAGAGACAACGAACATGGTAATAAAGAGTGTGGATGCTTTTGTCCAGAAAGACATGGATTTAGCACACTGGGTCATCAAAGAGGATGATGTGGTGGATGATCTGTTCAACCAGTTCAGACAGCAGCTCATTAAAAAGATCAATGAAAATGTAAAAAATGGTGAACAGGCAACAGATATGCTGATGGTTGCAAAATATTTTGAGCGTATCGGAGACCATGCGACCAATATTGCAGAGTGGGTAATTTATTCTATTACCGGGCAGCATGAAAATTAAAAATAGACAAAAATAAATGGTTTCTTAAAGATTTTACATAGATTTTACATAAAGTTGACGGCGAATTTACATACTCCTTTTTATGCTAATTGCAAAATGACGAAAAATGCTGTATAAATAAATTATATGTCAAAAAAACGTAAAGAATAAGAAAAGCGGCATACAAAAGGAGATTGAGATGGATATTTTTGGAGTACTGACCCTCATTGGCGGATTGGCACTGTTCCTGTACGGAATGAATGTAATGGGTGCCGGACTGGAGAAGATGTCAGGAGGTAAATTAGAGAAGATCTTAGAGACTCTGACATCAAACCCGATCAAGGCAGTGTTGCTTGGTGCAGGTGTAACCGCAGTGATCCAGTCGTCATCGGCGACGACGGTTATGGTGGTTGGTTTTGTGAACTCCGGTATTATGAAGCTGTCACAGGCAGTCGGCATCATTATGGGTGCAAATATCGGAACAACGGTAACGTCATGGCTTTTGAGCTTAAGTGGACTGCAGGGGGATAACTTTTTTATCCAGATGTTAAAACCATCCTCCTTCTCACCGATCCTTGCAATGATCGGTATCATACTTTGTATGTCGAAAAAGAGCGACAAGAAAAAAGATATCGGTGAGATCTTACTTGGATTTGCAGTATTGATGTACGGTATGGAGAGCATGAGCGGGGCGGTAGAACCGCTTGCAGATGTGCCGGAATTTACGAATATCTTAACGATGTTCCACAATCCGTTCCTTGGTGTATTGGCAGGAGCTGTACTTACTGCGATCATCCAGAGTTCCTCTGCATCGGTCGGAATTTTACAGGCACTGTCTGTAACAGGAGCATTTACCTATGGCTCTGTGATCCCAATCATCATGGGACAGAATATCGGTACCTGTGTGACGGCGATGATCTCAGCAATCGGGGCAAACAGAGGTGCAAAGAGAACGGCATTTGTACATCTTTATTTCAATGTAATCGGTACGATTTTGTTTTTGGTATTGTTTTATACAGGCAATGCACTGATCGGATTTGAATTTACAAATGAAGTCGTTGGGGCAGCGGGAATCGCAATGATCCACACCATATTTAATGTGTTCGCAACCCTGATTTTACTTCCATTTACAAAGGGATTGGAGAAACTGGCATACTTAACGATCCCGAAAACTGCAGAGGAACAGAATCAGAAAGAGGATGTATTTGTTATTTTAGACGACCGTTTCTTAAACAGCCCTGCATTTGCAATTGAGCAGTGTCACTCTCTGGCAAACCAGATGGCGAAGATCACACATGAAGGATTTTTAGAGGCTATGACCGTACTCGATGAATACTCCGAAGAAAAGGTCGGGGATGTTATTGCAAAAGAAAATATCGTAGATACCTATGATGATAAACTCAGCGCATACTTAACAAAGTTAAGCAGCCAGAATTTATCTTACAAAGACAGTCTGAAGGTGACATCTCTGCTTCACTGCCTGACAGATTTTGAGCGTATTTCCGACCATTCCATCAACGTAGTGGAAAATGCACAGCAGATGGTAAAAGAGGGAGCCGTATTTTCTAAGAAAGCAAAAGAAGAAATGCTGGTATACAGTGCGGCACTCCGCGATATCTTAGAGCGTACCACAAATGCGTTCGTGGAGGGGGATGAAGCACTGGCACGTACGGTAGAACCGTTAGAAGAAGTTATTGATGAGTTAAACAAGAAAGTAAAGAAAAACCATATGAAGCGTCTTAGAAAAGGGAAATGTACCATTGAGCTTGGTCTTGTATTGTCAGATCTTGCAATGAACTATGAGCGTGTTGCAGACCATTGTTCGAATATCGCGGTATATATGATGCAGTTAGAGGATACCCAGTTAGAGGAACACAGTTTTACCGAGCAGATGGATGCTGAGGAGAGTGCAGAGTTTACAAAACAGTTAAACGAGTTCGAGAAGATGTATCAGATTTAAGTGTGAAGGATTTTTAGCAATCGAATATTTGCATGGAACACAGTTGGTGTACAAAAAAGACGCTTGAAAATGGAGATTGAGGGAAAATATGGCAACAATCTATATAGTGGAAGACGATATTAATATTCGTGAAATTGAGCGGTATGCACTCAAAAACAGTGGCTATGAAGTGGAAGAATTTGAGGGCAGTGCACCATTTTTTAAGCGTCTGGAAAAAAATATTCCGTCACTGATCCTTTTAGATATCATGCTTCCGGGGGAGGACGGACTGGATATTTTAACAAAGATAAGGGCAGATAAGGCAACTGCAGAGGTTCCGGTCATCATGGTAACGGCAAAGACAAGTGAACTTGATAAAGTAAAAGGACTTGATCTTGGAGCGGATGATTATATCACAAAACCGTTTGGTGTGATGGAGCTGATCTCCCGTGTGAAGGCAATGCTTAGAAGAACAAGCCGCGTGCATGAAGATTCACAGCTGATTCATGAAGATATTCTTATGGATATGGATAAACATGCTGTTACCGTTGCAGGGCAGACGTGTGAACTGACGTTTAAAGAGTTTGAATTACTGAAGTACCTGATGCTCAATCAGGGAATCGTTTTATCAAGAGATAAGATCATGGATCAGGTATGGGGCTTCGAGTATGAGGGTGAGAGCCGTACCGTTGATATGCATATCAAAACACTGCGGCAGAAACTTGGTGCAGCGGGAAGCTGTATCAAGACCGTGCGGAATGTGGGGTACATGATAGAATGAAGAAAAAGATCAATACCGGGTTTATGTTGATTGCGGCAATCGCCATTGTGGTGACTGCCGTTTGTTCTATGTTTCTGTTTTATCAGATTTTAGAAGAACAGATATTTGATGATCTAAAGGCAAATGCACATGTTGTTTCAGTGATAAGTCCGGATCAGTTATCGAAAGATATCACTTATTCTTTGGAAACCGATGGACTACGCATTACATGTGTGGATGAAAATGGTGATGTGGAATATGACAGCATGGAAGATGTATCTTCCATGGAAAATCATAAAGAACGTCCGGAGATCGCAGAAGCAATGAGAAATGGTGAGGGAAAATCAATCCGTGTCTCATCCACTTCGTCGAAGCATACTTTTTATTATGCACTCAGAAAAGAAGATGGAAGTGTTGTGCGTGTGGCAAAAGAGAGCGGAAGCATTTATCATCTGGTGTCTACGATGTCGGGGCTGATCTTGGCGGTTGGACTGATGGTATTTCTGATGTGTGTATTTTATTCATACCGCCTGACGCGGAGACTGATGGCACCGATCGAGAAGATGGCAGACAATATCGTTCTCGTGGATGAGACAGAAGTTTATGAGGAAATGCAGCCATTTATTTCCATGATCAAAAAGCAGCATATGGATATCTTAAACCATGCGCAGATGCGGCAGGAATTTACAGCCAATGTCTCACATGAATTAAAAACGCCGTTGACAGCTATCTCCGGATATGCAGAACTGATCGCAAGCGGAATGACAGGCGGTGAGGATACCGTGCATTTTGCAAATGAGATCCATAAGAGCGCGGAGCGGCTGCAGTCGCTGATCAATGATATTATTAAGTTGTCAGAATTAGATGACAGTGATTTAAAACTTGAATTTGAGACGGTTGATCTGCATGAGCTTGGAGAGCAGTGCGTCAGCTCCATGCAGATGCAGGCAGAGAAAAACGAGGTGACATTGCAATTAGAGGGGATGTCTGTTCCGATGAGCGGGAATAAGACACTGCTTGAGGAACTGTTGTTTAACCTTTGCAGTAATGCGGTGCGCTACAACAAAAAAGGCGGCAGTGTCACGATCGTGACTGCCATCGAAAATACAAGACCGGTACTGATCGTAAAAGATACCGGTATCGGAATCCCAAAGGAACAGCAGGAACGTGTATTTGAGCGTTTCTACCGTGTTGATAAAAGCCGTTCGAAATCTACCGGCGGTACAGGTCTTGGACTTGCCATCGTAAAACACATTGTTGCCCAGCATGATGCACAGATTTCAATGACGAGTGAAGTCGGTGTGGGAACAGAGATCAAAGTTGTGTTTTAGAAGCAGTTTTTAGTAAAAAAATCTAACCGAATCCTCAAATTTATGCTACAATAAAAAGATGCAAGAAATATACGATTGAGGAGCAAAGCAGACATGTTTTCCATATCAGACATTAAACAGGAAGCATATCCGGCAGCATACCGCCGGGGAAAGGAATTGTATGAGCAGGGACTTGTACAGGAATTTTCCTATGATGTATACACGGAGGATGGCGTTCCAAAGGCAGAATTAACTGGAAAAGTAAAAGGACAAGTCGAGGATCATTATGATGTCCGGCTTGTGATAGATGAAGAATATGCGGAAGTTTCAGAGAGCCGCTGCAACTGTGAGGCATTCTGTAATTATGAGGGCATCTGCAAACACTGCGTTGCCATTGCACTCGCTTATGTGAACCGCAGACAGGCAAAAGATATTTTGAATGCAAAACTTGGCATCACTCCTGAGAAGGAGACAAAGCCTTATGCGGAAAAAGAGTTAAAGACAGATATATCGCTGAAAAATCTGTTAAACCGTTATTCCATGCGTGCAGGTTCTACTTATCTTCTACCGGAAAATATTTACGGTAAGGTGGAGTTAGAGCCATACTTTAAAATGGAATACAGTTACGCGACAGTAGAATTTAAGATCGGAATGGAACAGAAATATGTTCTCAAAAATATTTCTGCATTTTTACATTCAATCAAAATTAACGAAAAAGTCCGTTATGGAAAAAAACTGGAATTTTATCATCATTTAGATGCATTTACGGAATCTGCAAAACGCATCATCACATTTATGGAACAGCAGGAAATGGACAAAAGGCGTCAGAGCCAGTTCCATGCGTATTATGCGTATACAGGCAGCTATGAGCGCACAATGGAGTTAGATGGTGTGGGAATCGACCGCTTTTTTGAGGCAGTTGGTGACATGCCGTTTGAGGCGGAGGTAGGATTTTTACCGGAGGATACCTATACGTTTTCACCGGAAGAGAAAAAGCCGAAACTGGTCATCCGTCAGGGTGGTTCCGGAATCTTTCTGCTGCTGGAAGATGATTCTGTGATCATAGGTGAAAAATATTTTTATTTTTATGATGCGGATATGATCTACCGCAGTCCTGCAGGAATGAAGGAGACAGTCGGGGAGTTTTTTGAATTTATGCACCGTCAGACCGGGGGACAGGCCTATATTGCTGCAGATGAGCTTGCCATGTTCTGCCGTGATCTTCTTCCATTGCTCAAGAAATATTTTAAGGTGGAGAAAGAGGCCGGATTTGATGAGAGCCTTTATGTGCCGCCAAAGCCGGAGTTTGAACTTTACTTAGACAGACAGGATATGAATACGGTAGGCGCGAAACTGATGGCTGTTTACGGGGATGATAAATATAATGTCCTTGAGAAGATCGCACCGGGGGAAGTGCGTGACCTTGCAGAGGAACTCCGCATCAAAAATCTTGTAGAACCGTATTTTAATGAATACGCCATGGCACAGACCGTGTTTGTGCTGTCACATAATGAGGAAATGCTTTACCAGCTTGTTTCAGGCGGTCTCAGAAGACTGGGCGAATTTATGACCATATATACGACGGAGAATTTCCGTAATTTAAAGGTTGTATCTTCACCGGCTGTTTCTGTGGGCATTTCGTTAAAGAGCGATCTTCTGGAATTAAAAATTCATTCCGATGAAATGTCACGGGAAGAACTTGCATATCTGCTTTCAAAATATGACCGGAAAAAGAAGTATATCCGTCTGAAAAACGGTGATTTTCTAAATATTGAAGAAGATGGACTGAGTACATTAGCGGAAGTCAGCGAGGATCTGCGCCTGACAGAAACAAACCTGAAAAAAGGCACTGTAATTGTTCCAAAATACCGCGCAATGTATCTTGATGCGGCATTAAAGAACAATCAGCTCCTATCGATCGAGAAAAATAAAGAGTTCAAGGGCATGGTCCGTAATATGAAAACGATCGAGGACAGTGACTATGAAGTGCCGGAAACGTTAAATTCGATCATGAGAAGTTACCAGAAGAATGGTTTCCTGTGGTTAAAGACACTCCGTGAAAATGGATTTGGCGGTATTTTAGCGGATGATATGGGACTTGGAAAGACGCTTCAGGTCATCAGTCTCCTGACAGCAGAACAGGAAGAGATGCAGTCCGGGGAAAAGGAGCTGCGGCGTTCGCTGATCGTGTGTCCGGCATCTTTGGTTTATAACTGGCAGAAGGAGATCTCGCGGTTTGCCCCGCAGTTGCAGACTGTCATAGTAGCCGGCAGTGTACCGGAGCGTGCATCGATCATAAGACACAGTAAAGAGGGCGAGATCCTTATTACCTCGTATGATCTGTTAAAGCGAGATGCAGAAGTGTACCAGAAATTTGTATTTGCGATCCAGGTCATTGATGAAGCCCAGTATATCAAGAATCCGTCCACCCAGGCGGCAAAAGGTGTGAAAAAGATCACTGCAGCATTCAAACTTGCATTGACCGGAACACCGATTGAAAACAGGCTCAGCGAGCTGTGGAGTATTTTTGATTATCTGATGCCGGGATTTTTATATACTTATCAGAAATTCCGGGAGGAAATTGAACTTCCGATCGCTGTGAATCAGGATGCAAACAAGATGGAGCGCTTACAGCGCATGATCCGACCGTTTATTCTAAGACGTCTGAAGGGGGACGTGTTAAAAGATCTTCCGGAGAAGATCGAAGAAAACGTATTTGCAAGGTTAGACGGCGAGCAGATGCAGCTATATGATGCTTATGCAACCAGAATGAAAGAGATGTTAAGCCGGCAGAATGACAAAGAATTTCAGAAAGGAAAGATGCAGATATTGTCAGAACTTACAAAACTGCGTCAGCTCTGCTGTGATCCGGGACTTCTGTTAGAAGATTACCAGGGGGAATCGGCAAAGACGGATATGTGTATGGAACTGATCGTAAATGCAGTCGGAGCAGGACACAAGATCCTTTTGTTCTCACAGTTTACATCCATGTTAGATCGTCTGACAGAGCGTCTGAAAAAGGAAGGTATTGATTATTATCTTCTGACCGGTTCTGTCAATAAAGAAAAACGTATGCAGATGGTAGATAGTTTTAATAATGATGATGTTCCGGTATTCTGTATCAGCTTAAAAGCAGGTGGAACCGGATTAAACCTTACCTCTGCGGACATCGTGATCCACTATGATCCATGGTGGAATGTTGCGGTACAGAACCAGGCGACAGACCGTGCACACCGTATCGGGCAGAAGCACGTCGTGACAGTATACAAACTTGTGGCAGAGGGAACCATCGAGGAGAAGATCATCGATATCCAGGAGCGCAAAAAGAAACTTGCCGAGCAGGTACTTGAGGGCGAAGGAATGGATTCTGCAAGTTTCACAAAAGAAGAGATTCTTGAATTGCTTGGATGATAGGAGATAACCAGTGAAAAAAGCAGTAAGGGAAAAGAGAAAAACGGCAGGACATTTTAATGATTTGCTGCTGCCGGTGATCCTGGTATTGTGTGTTTTGCCATTTGTGGTGTATTTAGCGGAGTATGATACCGGATTTAGCCAGTATAACTGGAATTCAGATTACAGCATGATACCGGATTTTTATACCTGTTACCGGAGAAGTATTTTCCTTGTGGACGCATGGATTTTGTGCTGGTTTACATATACGAGAGCGGCGATCGTGGCACTGGTTGTGGTCGCGGCAGATATTTAAGCAGGATGCTGGATCAGAAGAAAGATAACCGTTTAGAGTCAATCGTTACGTCCCAGGATGGCGTGACAATCACTTATGAAGGTAAATCTTACCGTTTCTTCAGCTTTTGGATAATGGACAATTACATTGATTGGAGCACTCTTTCTTGCGATACCACGCACCTCCCTCGGTATTTCAGTCTATGAGAGAGAAGTTATCCGCCGCAAATGCGGAACCCAGGAAGTCAGACAATGTGATGGCCACCTGAATGGTTGCCAGAAACTTGGCAGGCTCTCTTGTCAGACGGAACAGGCGTTTTGCTCGTTTATCTCCTTGATCCGCCATCCTTTCCAATTTTGTTTCGTTTATGGAAAGTACCGCAATCTCTGCACAAGCAAAAACTGCATTTAATGCAATCAATATAATCTGTAATAAAAACAATACTAACATTTTAACCTTTTTCTGCAATAACAATATACTATCTTCAAAAAAAGCAAAAGACACATCCCATGCATGGATTCCAATGCACGAGTCGTGTCTTAACTTCTATATCTGAACAAATAGATTTTGTAATTGCATCGGTTAGGGTCAGGACAACTGTCGCTTGTATCCATTTTGTGATTCCACCTTCTTTCCCACAATATAATATTTTTTATTATAGAATAGCTCTCTGGCTATGTCACCAATTGCTCCATCAACAAAGTGTAAGTAGAGATTTTTTAACTGTTTCTTAGCATTATTCCACTTTCTGCATCCTATATCCAACGCCAATATGAGTCTGGATATATTGTGGAGCGCCAGGGGTTTTCTCCAGCTTTTTTCGCAGAGTTGCCATAAAAACACGCAGAGAACCAATGTCATTCTCCCAACTGCTTCCCCATGCATTTTGTAAAATAAAACGATGTGTCAATACCTTGCCTGTGTTTCGTGCAAGTAAACACAGCAGCTTGTATTCCGTTGCAGTCAGAGACAGCTCATCGTCACCCAGATAAGCACAACCCACAGAATAGTCAATTCGAAGTGGACCGTTTTGATAGACCGCCTGTTCATTGCTCACATTTTGCATCAGCGCAAGGCGGCGCTGGGTAACACGCAGACGTGCTAGTAATTCTTCAACAGAGAACGGTTTTGTTAAATAATCATCTGCACCAGCATCCAGTGCATCAATTTTATCATTATCCTCAGCTCTTGCGCTGATAACAATGATTGGAACGTTTGACCAGCTACGGACACGGCGTATTACTTCCACTCCATCAATATCTGGTAGTCCCAAATCCAGTAAAATTATGTCAGGATTATGAGAAGCTACTTCCATCACGGCTCCTTCACCGGTGCCTGATGCAATAAAGCGGTAATCATGTGCTCTTAATGTTGTAGTTATTAGATTGCGTACCGGAGCATCATCCTCCACAACGAGGATTTGAAAGTTATTCATGTATTATTACCTCCTCCAGCGGAAGGGTAAAACGGAACACAGAACCATGCGGTAAATTGTCCGTAATGTGGATTGATCCGCCATGTGCCTCCACAATAGCCTTGCAGAGGTACAGACCCAGTCCAAGACTGCGGCGATTATCCGCTATTTTATGTTCGCCGCTGTAAAATTTATCAAATATTTTTCCTTTTTCCACGTCGCTGATGCCCTTGCCGGTGTCAGCGATTTTGATTTCCGCCATCCCGTTCTTGCATTCAGCACTGATACTAATCAAGGTGTCCGAAGGTGTGTATTTCAGTGCATTGTCCACAAGATTGATGATGACCTGTACGATCAGCTTTGCATCTGCCCGTACCATCAGTAAATCATCCTCATAATTCAAAGTGATGGAATGCTTTTTTGCATTGGGGCGGATATGCTGCATCGCTTCCTCGATGATTTCAGAAACCAGCTCTGGAGAGGTTTTCAGCATCATGCGACCTTCTTCGATACGAGTAGAGTACAAAAGATTTTCCACCAGATTGGTCAACCACATGGAGTCATCGTAAATATCTGCATAAATCTGCTGTTTGGTTTCATCATCAAAGCTATGACTGTTGTGTAAAAGATTGCCTGCATTACCGGAAATCGTTGTCAGCGGAGTGCGTAAGTCATGGGAGATGGTTCGCAGCAGATTAGCTCTAAGTTGTTCACTCTCTGCCAGAATTGCTGCAGCTTCTTTTTCCCTGATATTCTTCTCATTTTCCAGTGCAAGCGCTGTTTCACCGAGAATAGACAAAAGGATGCCCTGCTCTGATGCATCCAAAGCACCTGCCATTGCATCAATTCCCACGACACCATATATTCGTTCATTGACACGAACAGCAAAATACAGATACTGTGCATCTGGGAAGTTCTTTGTTGTAGCTCCGGCATTATGATTGTTCTGAAGAACCCACTCTGCAATCGCAAGTTCTGTTTCTTCATCGTAAAAGCGCTGTTCATCCGAAATGAAACGTATCGGCTCAGATAATCGTCCACCTTCGTGGTCAAAAATGACTATACTTCGTCCGAGCAGCTTGTTGATCTGCTGTCCGGCAGTTTGCAGAATGGCTAATTTGTTTTCTGCCTTAGACAAAAGCTGATCTGTATCAAAAAGTACCTTTGTTCGTTTGGCGATTTTCTCTGATTGTCGTGCCTGTTCTTTATATCGAATGGCAAATGTACCTGTGATGTACGCCGTTAAAAACATAACTACGAATGTTACCGGATAACCGGTACCGTAAGCTGCGAGCGAGAATCGAGGTGCTGTAAACAGATAATTAAAGATAAATACACTGACTATGGATGAAATCAAGCTGTATATCTGATGGGATGTGGCAATAGATGTCAACAACACACCAAGAATATACACCATTATAATATTTGCATCGGTAAAGCCTATCTCGTGAAACAACAAACTGAGTAATGTTGCCGCAAACAGAATCAGAGCGCTCTTTACAGTGTTTTTTATGATTTGCTCGTGATGGTATTTCCTCGCCTTTTTGGGATGATAGGTCGTATCTGCTGCTTTATCTGGAATGATATGAATATCCAGCTCTGGTACATAGGACAACAGAAGTTGTGTTAATGTCGGCTTTCCAAACAGATGCTTTTGGATAGCGGAGCTTTGGCCCAAAACAATTCGAGTAATACCGGAGATGCGGGCAAACTCTGCAATTTGGTACGGAACATCGTCGCCATATACCGTTTCGATAGTCGCTCCAAGCTGTTCAGCCAACTTGCGGTTTTCCTCTAATCGCTTTTTGTTTTCGTCGGTAGCCACTGCAAAATCCGGTGTTTCAACGAATAATGCTGTAAACTGACTGTCAAAGGCTTTTGCCATTCTTGCGGCGGTACGAATGATCTTTGCATTGGACGGTGCCGACGACAGACAGGCGAGGATATGATCCTGCTTGCTGTTAATGTTATTTAGTTTATTCATTATCCTCACCTCCAATTTTGTAATAGATTCTACCATACAAAAGTCCTGATTTCTACCTCGAAAATGTGAACGATCAGTCTAAATAGTCAGCATATCCGCATTTTAGTCTACAATGTTCCATTTCCAATGCTGTAATTACTCGGTCACGATTTTTGGATTTCAAACTCTTTTTCCAAACAACACGAATCCATTTTTCCTCATCCAAATTTTCAACCGTTAGACCAAGCGTGGTTACCAGCATCTTTGTCTTTTCGTATGGAATCCGAACAGAAGCATATTGTTGCCCCAAAGGTTCTGTGCTGTCATCTGCCAGAAGAAGAATGTCGATACGTTCGTTTATTAGCTTATCTAAGAGATGATTGATTTGTCCGCTACTGAGAAAGAACTCAACATGAGGAGCAGATTCAGAACAGCTCTCTAATGCAGATGCAATGGAATTCAACAGCATCGGGGTTTCTGCTGCAATATGAATCTTGCATTGGCTATTTCGGTTACCTTCGGCGATTAGGCGTTGGTTTTCTTCAATGAAATCTCCGAATCTTGCAACAACATAGTATCCAAATGCAAAAGTTGCCAACAGAATTAGTATTAAAAATAGATCCTTCATCAAGAACACCTCCTTAGCCTGATTTAAAAAGGATTGATTATATGCGGAAGCACTTGTGGACGGCTTTTTCCTGTCCTAACACAAGAATCGATTTATTTCGACCAAGCACGGTATCCGGCGTAATGCTCATATTTAATCTTCCGTTCTCACGGATACCAAGGATGTTGATGCCAAACTTTTTACGAATGTCTAACTGTACAATGGTTTTTCCGTTCCACTCAAGTGGGACTTCCAATTCGAAAATAGCGTATTCGTTATCCAGTTCAATGTACTCCAAGATATTCTCAGAGGAACAACGGACTGCTGTCCATGCAGCCAACTGCTTTTCAGGGTAGACCACTTCATCTGCGCCATTACGTAGCAGAAACTTTTCCTGTATCTCACGAGATGCACGGGCAATAACCTTTTTAGCGCCCAATTCTTTCAGCAGATAAGCGGTTTCCAAAGAGTTTTGGAAGTTATCTCCAATGGCAACAATACAGGAATCGTAATTGCCAATACCCAGAGAAGCGAGGAATTCTTCATTGGTGCTGTCCCCAATCTGTGCATTGGTAACATAAGGAAGCAGTGCATTTACACGTTCCTCACTGGTATCTACTGCCATAACCTGATGTCCCATAGTGTGCAGCTTCATAGCAATAAACTTGCCAAATCGTCCAAGACCAATCAATAATATCGATTTCATAACAGAACCTCCTTGTTCTTAACCTACCGAGATTTTCTCGACAGGGAGTTTTGATAATGTGTTTTTTGTTGCCGGCAGTGTAGCGAAAATCAGCGTCAGCCCACCAACTCGGCCGATATACATCTGTGCAATCAGAATCAGTTTGCTTATAGCCCCAAGTTCCGGTGTGATACCCAGTGTCAAACCGACTGTGCCAACCGCCGATGCACTTTCATACAGGCAAGTTACAAGCGGAAGATTTTCCAGTTTACTGATTGCTATGCCACCAAGAAGAAATAACGAAATATACATAAAGAACACCGTTGCCGCATTTTTTACGGTATCATCATCGATGCGTCGCCCGAAGAAACAACCATTCTGACGTTTTTGAAAGACTGCCGCTGCGACAGATATCATTACTGCAAAGGTAGTAACTTTCATACCTCCTGCCGTAGAACCGGGCGCACCGCCGATGATCATCAACAATGATGTAATCATCTGTCCAGTTTCGCTCATTGCATTCAAGTCCACGGTGTTAAAACCTGCTGTTCTCGGCGTAACAGCTTGGAACAAGGCTCCCCAAAAGCGTTCTGCAAACGGAAGATGTGCCAGTTCGAAAAAGAAGAAGTAGACCGTTGGAATCAGTATCAATCCTGAGGTAACAGTAAGGATAACTTTGCTTTGCATACGGTATCGCTTTATGTGGATGCCGTTGGTGCAAATATCTCTCCAAGTCAAAAATCCAAGTCCGCCGATGATAATCAGTAGCATGATTGCCAGATTGATAATTGGATTTGCAGCATATCCCATCAAAGAATTAAACAGAATACCATCATTTACAATGTCAAAACCGGCATTACAGAAGGCTGAGATAGAGTGAAATACTGCCATCCAAAGACCTTCGCCAAATCCGTAATCCCCGATGAACACAGGAGCCATGATCGCTGCGCCCAAAAGCTCAATAATTACGATGCCTTTCAAGATGAAACCAGTGAATCGGACAATGCCGCCAACCTGCGGTGCGGAAATTGCATCCTGCATTGTGCTTCTTTGCATCAAGGAGATTTTCTTTCCTGCTGCCATTGTAATCGCAGCAGCTACTGTGATAACGCCCATGCCGCCGATTTGAATTAACACAATAATGATTGCCTGCCCAAACACTGTCCAATGTGCCGCCGTATCATAAACCACAAGTCCGGTCACACAAACTGCCGAAGTCGATGTCAGCAGACAATCCAGAAACGGTGTAATCTCTCCACCTTTACTGGATACCGGCAGCATCAGAAGCAGCGCACCCAACAATATGACAGCGGCAAAACCGAGAATGATCATCTGTGAGGAGGATAATTTACGTTCCAGTTTCCCCATCTCAACACCTCCAACGTTCGTTTTCTTAATTGTATTATTGCATTTCAACCATAAAATGGGTATTAGCGTGCCGGTTATGGCATTAAATTCGCATTAAGATAAAGACCATCACTGGTTCTCAAATAGAGAACCGTGATGGCCTTCATTTTTAACAATATATCAATTCATTTAAGACGATTTCTTCCGCAGCATTGCGGATGAAGATGCCTATCAATTCTTTACTCAGCATGATACGGACTTGTTTTCAGACAAAGATGCCTTTGACAACAAGCATGGTATTATGGCTTACAACCGTACCGATCAGGAAAAAGGCAGAGCAACAAAGTACCTTCCTGCAAGTGAATGGATTGTATCTGTTGGCAAGCATCCGGGGCTGATTCCGGGTAAAGTGTGGGTACAGATTCAAGAATCTTTGGAACGCAATAAATCCAAATCCTTTAGGAAGCCACGCAGTAATGAAGCGCTTCTGACTGGCTTGCTATTCTGTAGCTGCGGTGAGCGTATGTATCCGAAAATGAGCAAGCGCAAAACTGCGGATGGAAAAGTAATTTATACCTATGTATGCAAAATGAAGGAACGCAGTCAGAGGTCTGTATGCAACAGCAAGAATGCCAATGGCAATACATTGGATATGGCTGTGGTCGAGCAGATTAAAATGCTTGCGGAGGATAAGGATACTTTCATTGCACAGTTGGAACAGAGCCGTAGATTCTATACCGGCAATCGCATGGACTATGAGCAGCGACTTGATGAAATGAGAAAGGAAAAGGCAGAAACCGAGAAGAAAATCAATTCTCTGGTAGACGCCCTTGTAGATATGGGCGACAGCCCTGCCAAGGCGCATGTAACCAAACGAATTGAGCAGTTGAACGAGGAATACCAGTCCCTTGAAAAACGTATTCAGGAGCTGGAGGGTCTGACCACACAGCATGCTCTCAGCGATATTGAGTTTGACTTGATGCGTCAGCTGCTGACTGTCTTTAAGGATGGCATTGATGAAATGACCATAGAGCAGAAACGAGCAGCCATCCGCACCATCGTGCGTAAGGTTATCTGGGACGGAGTCAACGCTCATGTGGTTCTGTTTGGTGTGCAGGACGATGAAATCGAATACCCGGAAATCGCTTCTGTTGCTTCTGATAATACAGACGACGAGGACGAAAACGAGGAATTGGTGGCATTTTCTGATGTAGACTACGACGAGGACGAAAACGAGGAATTGGTGGCATTTTCTGATGTAGACTACGAAGATGACGATACGGAGGATGACTGCCTGGGAAAAACTAATCCCCTCAGTGCATCAAAAACGCATTGGGGGGAGGATAGCAAATGCCATACAGATGGATGCAAAAGAAGAATTAATATTTTGGCTGGATGATTATACACTGGAATTTTCAAAACTTGCTGCGGGATATTATTATGAGACAGAATGGGGAAAAGCGGATGAGATGGTGGAAATACCGCATGCTAATTTACACGGACTGGAATATTTAGGAAGCGGCCGCCTTTACATCTGGTCAAGGATACTCCCAATGTTAAAACATTATATCTTAAAAGGGAGCGGTCCGGACACCTTTGCAGAAGTGTTTCCGCAAAATGATTATGTTGGAAAGATGATCTATGCGGAGAGCACCGGCAGGATCATGGAGCGTGCGCACAATGATTTCCTCGCGCACTGGGTGCAGACAGGATTGCTGTCACTTCTTGCACTGCTGTTGTTTTATGTGTTCCTTGGAATCGCGCTTGCAGCGGTGTAATGTTTTTTTAACGAAACATTCATTGACAAATCATGGTGTATAAGATATGATGTGAAAACAGCGTTTGGCATAAGTGAAAAACTTATGATGAGCACAGGCTGTTTTGAAGGAAAGCAGTCTGTGAAACCGTGAGGGAGTAGTTCGCGTGATCGCGTGGTTTGTCAACATACCGGTTTCTTTTGGTGGGCACACACGAAAAGAACCTGGCAAATCTTAAAGAATGAGACTCATGTATATTTTTGTAGGGATATCTGCGAGGATATCCGGTACAGGAATATACGTGGAGTCTCTTTTTTTGTCATATTTATTTGAGAAATATTATCATTTAAAGTATGTCAGAAATTGGAAATCACTGCAGGAATGACGCATACAGTACAAAATAACTGAGGAAACATCACGGAAAATGTCTGATACAAAAAGAAAGCGGGTAAAAAAAGATGGCTATTTTTATTGAATTGTTCCTGATGGGCGTCGGGCTGTCCATGGATGCATTTGCAGTGTCGATCTGCAAAGGACTTGGGATGCGTAAGGTCAACAAGAAACAGGCACTTGTGATCGGATTATTTTTTGGAGGATTTCAGGCATTGATGCCTCTTATCGGATGGCTTTTGGGAAGTCAGTTTGAAAAATATATCACAAGCATTGACCACTGGATCGCATTTATACTTCTTGGAGTGATCGGTGGTAAAATGATCATCGAATCCATAAAACCGGATCAGGAAGAGGATGAGGTAAAAGAACTGGATGCGCCACTCGATCTCAAAGAGATGTTTGTGCTTGCAGTTGCGACAAGTATTGATGCACTTGCAGTCGGGATCACATTTGCATTTCTGGACTATCCGATCGTGGAGGCAATCACGATCATTGGAATCACCACCTTTTGTATCTCGATTGGCGGGGTTTATGTTGGAAACTTTTTCGGAAACAAGTACGAAAAGAAAGCAGAGTTTGCCGGCGGACTGATCTTAGTATTGCTCGGTGTCAGAATCCTTTTGACACATCTGGGAATTTTATAAATAACAGGATATAAATAACAGGAAAAACGAAGGAGGAAATGTGTATGGTGGCGATGATGCAGTCAATAGCTTTATTGATGGTGGGATTTGTTTTATTGATCAAAGGTGCAGATTTTTTTGTTGAGGGAAGTTCTTCCGTTGCAAGGGCGCTGCGGATTCCGTCTATGATTGTCGGACTCACGATCGTTGCAATGGGGACGAGCCTGCCGGAACTTGCTGTCAGTGTAACAGCTTCCGTTGCCGGTAACAATGCATTGGCAGTCAGCAATGTGATAGGTTCTAACCTTTTTAATTTAATGTTTGTATGCGGGGCATGTGCATTATTTGCACCGTTGATCGTACAGAAAGATACATTAAAAAAAGAAATACCAGTTTCTGTTCTGTGCGCGGTGCTTTTGTTTGTTCTGGGAATTTCCGGCATGGAGATAGGAAGAACAGATGGTGTGATATTGTTACTTCTTTTTATTGGATTTTTGGTATGGATGGTACGGTCAGCATTAAAAGCGCATGCGGCATCGGCTGAAGCAGAAGATCCTTCCGGTGAATATAAAATTTATCCTGCATGGAAATGTGCATTATATATTGTGGGTGGTGCAGTGGCTATTAAATTTGGCGGGGATTTTGTTGTAGATGGTGCGTCAGCGATTGCCGTAAAAGCCGGGTTAAGCCAGAATCTGATTGGACTTACGATTGTTGCAATGGGAACCAGCCTGCCGGAATTCGTCACCTCTGTGGTAGCTGCAAGAAAAAATGAAGTTGATATGGCATTTGGAAATGTGATCGGATCGAATATTTTTAATATTCTGTTTATCCTTGGAGTGACAGCAACGATAAGTCCGGTAGCATTTATTATGGAAAATGTGGTGGACAGTATACTTCTGGTGCTGGTAAGCATTCTTGTATGGGTGTTTGCATGGAGCAGGCTTCATATAGAGAAAAAAGAAGGTGTGGTGCTGCTTGCATGTTATGCAGGATATCTGATATATATCTGTACGAGATAAGAAAGATAATGTATAAGATGAAAAAGGTGTTTATTGAAGAAATACAGGGAAAAGAGTATAATTCTGTTTTGACAGTTTAAAAAATTAAATCGCTCTCATCAATTGCTACTTCAAAACTAAGTTTTTCACAAACAGTATTCAATCAATCAACATATAAAGATGGAAAGCGAAAAAATTCTAAATATAAAGTTACAGAATCATTTAATTGGCTAAAGTGTTATTATCCTTGGAGTTATACAGACACAATTGGTGTTGCATGGAGTGGAGGTTTTGCCTATAGTACAAATTCAAAAAACATAACGTATTTATAATATGCTAGGAACACTACCATCGTTTAAATGGGCTAAAACATCAAAAGGAAGTAAACAAGCATTAGCAGATGGAACACCAGCGAAAGGATGCAAATATAATTTTTGCTTCATTATTTATACAGACTGCAGGATGCGAACAGACTGAATATTGAAAAAATAAAATACATATAGAAGATGTTTGGAAGGAAACATATGGAAATGAAAACATTATTGTGGGAATTATAGATAGTGGTATAGATATTACATCTTCTGATTTACAAAGTGTAATATATCATAACGATCAAGAAATTTCTAATAATCAAGTTGATGATGTGGTTAATGCAATTAAATATGGATATAATAAGGGAATTCGTCTTTTTAATTGTAGTTGGGATATGGAAGTATATAGTGAAAAATTATATACAATAATGAAAGAATGTTCAGATGCAATTTTTGTTTGCTCAGGTGGGAAAAATAGTTCTAATGTAGATGAATAACATGTGTATCCAGGTTGTTTTGAGTTACCCAATGTTATATGTGTAGGAGGTTTGGGGATAAATGGTAAAATATATGAGTTTTCTGGATATGGAGAAAAAATTGATATATATGCTCCGGCGGAGAAAGTATATTGTTTAATGCCGGAGGACACATATACTTATTCCGAAGGTGTGTCTATTTCAGTAGCATATGTTACAGGAACAATTGCATTGGCAAAAAGCATAAATCCTACATTGAAATGTGAAGAAATAAAAAATAGATTGCATAAGTGTTACAATGAGGAATGAAATATACCAGTATTAGACGTAAAGAAGATATGTATTCAGGAGTGAAATAATGGATAGAATCATAATTTTAATTATAGTATATCTTATTGCATGCTATATATGGAAAAAGATTGATTGTTCAAGACATAGGAAAATACATAATGCAGTGTTATTTATATCAAGTATAATGGTAATCATCGGTTGTATAACACCATTAAATTCCACATATATAATTTTGTGCGCAATCATACTGATATTATTAGATTGTCTGGTAAAAAAAGTATGGACTGCATAAGGTAATATTTTTTTAACGAAACATTCATTGACAAAAGCCGGAGCAGATTTTGGTGGCTTTGGGAGAAAATTAGAAAATCTTGGTCTGCCGGTCACGTCACTCCGAGAAAACCTACATCAGGTACATTTAGATTGCCTTATTTTCGTACAACGGAACAAAAATTACTCCGGCTTTGCGAGGGATGCCACTCATAAGCCTGCGACACAACATTTGAACGGGCAGCTCATATCAATCGTACTGTGTAATCAGCAGCGATTAACCCCATTTTATATAAAGTTAAGACCTTATTTATTGAAGATATATTAGGAAAAGAGTATAATGTGCGTAAGCAATGAGCAGTGTCAAAACAGGTACTGCGTAGTATAGAAATAATCAGGAAACCAATTCAGGGAGGTAGCACAGTATGGAGTTTTTTGATAAGTTAAGCGAGACAATCGTGAGTGCAGGTAAGGATGTTGGTCAGAAAGCGAAGGATGTATCCGGGATCGCAAAGTTAAAGATGGATATCAGATCCAAAGAAGATTTTGTGGAAAAACAGTATGCGGAACTTGGAAAAGCATATTATGAGAAACACAAGGATGAAGAGAGCGCAGAAGGCGAAGAAAAGACACCGGAACAGGAGCACTTTTTCCTGATCACGGAGGCGCTTGGAGAGATTGAGCGCATGCGCGCAGAAGTATTTAAACTTCAGGGAGCCGTGGAATGTCCGAAATGTGGTGCCAAAATGCCACAGGGAGCAGCATTCTGCAGTAGCTGCGGAACAAAAATGGACGATATATTTGAGGAATAGGAGCCGGATGCGTGGAAAATCAGAATGAAGCCCGGGCAGATCTGCGTCAGTTAATGCCTTTTTTCATTGTGGCTTTTGTGGGGATTATTTATCATCTGAGGATTCGTCCGATGGCGGGAGATGATGTGTTTTTTTCGCAGGCAACGTCAGAGCTTGGATTGTGGGATTATCTGATACAGCGTTATGAGACGTGGACATCCCGGTTTGTGATAGAGTTTCTTCTTGTCTGGATCATAAAGTATCCAATTTTGTGGAGACTCATTGATCTGACGCTTTTTATTTCGTTTCCGGTATTAATCTCAAAAATATTTGATGGCGGAAAACTGATGGACTGGTGTGCGGCAGCGGCGGTTCTTTTATATCCGTTTCATGATATGGGAACGGCAGGCTGGATTACCACAACGGTAAATTATTTCTGGCCGGTCTGGGGAATGTTCTTTGTTGGATTTCTGCTGAAAAAAATGCTGGTACATAAGAAAATCAATATTGTGGAAGGCATTGCAGGGGTACTTGTCTGTGTGATCGCAAGCAGTCATGAGCAGGTAGCGGTGATCCTGTTTGTGGTTTTTATATTGTATGGCATTTATCTGATTTGTGGGAAATCTAAAAAGATGCCTTTGGTGCAGGATTCTGCTGGAAGCACACTGACGGACAAAAAAGTAATACACAGCAATAATCTGTATCTGGCAGGAATGGTACTTGTTAATATCATAACACTGATCTCAATCCTGTTCTGTCCGGGAAATGCCGGAAGAAATGCGGTCAGCATTGCAGACCTTCCAATTTTTGAGACATATGGATTTGGAGATAAATTGTATCTTGGTCTGCTCAGTATTGAGCGTGTGTTTATAGCAAACTGCGATGCCGTATTTCTGACAGTTGCATTGGTGCTTGCAATGCTTGTCTATGTAAAAACGGATGACTATAAAAAGACCATTATTTCTGCGTTACCGGTCTTGATTTTATTCGGGCAGACGGCAATGCGTACTGCTTATCCGGGATTATCAGGTCTGTTTGTCATGCCGCAGGAGATCACAGAATGGAGCTGGGGCACGCTTTCTACCTGGCTTCCGATGGTGTATCTTGCAGTCACAGTGGCGGCGATGCTTTATGCATTGTGGATTATCCTGGGAGAGCAGCCGATAGAGTATATTTACGCGCTTCTTATGTTGGGATGCGGATTTGGTGCAGGCATGATCCTTGGATTTATGGCGACGATCTATGTTTCCGGTGAGCGTGTTTATATTACCCTGTATTTTATATTGTTGTTTGTGACAATGTTTTGCATTTACCGTATGGAAGATGCTGTGGAAGAAAAATTAAAGCAGACAGGTGGAAAGCTGGCGGTGACACTGCTTGCATTGATCTGCCTTATAAATATTGGATTTGTAACCCTGTCCTGTTAAGGACAGGGTTTTCTGTCACTGTTAAGGACAGGGTTTTCTGTCAACATATTTTTTTGTTGACAAAACATAGTATTCATATTAACATAGTAGGAAATAAGACGATGAAGATACAAAATAGTTCAGATAGAAGGGAGATTACTATGAAAGAAATATTATGCTTTGGAGATTCCAATACTTATGGATTGATACCGGGAACGAAAAACCGCTACGGCAGAGATACAAGATGGACAGGGCTGATCGAACAGCAGTTATATGGAAAAGGCTACCGCATCATTGAGGAAGGACTGTGCGGCAGGACAACGGTTTTTGAGGATGAGCTGCGTGAGGGAAGAAAAGGAGCTGCATTGCTGCCAACTCTTTTAGAGAGTCATGCACCGGTGGATCGTGTCGTTTTGATGCTTGGAACGAATGACTGCAAGACATTTTACAATGCCTCAGCAGAGGTGATCGGTCTTGGTGTGGAACGTCTGGTGGAGCAGATACGTAAGGCAGATCAGAATATCCGGATTTTACTGATCTCCCCGATACAGCTTGGGGAAGGTGTCTGGGAGCCGGGATATGATCCGGAGTTTAATGAGAGATCTGTGGAAGTATCAAAAGGTCTGAAGGAGGTTTATCAGAAAGTTGCAGAAAAATATGACTGTGATTTCCTTGCAGCATCCGATGTGGCAGAGCCGAGTAAAGAGGACAGAGAACATCTGAATAAGGAAGGTCACAAAAAGCTGGCGGAGGCAGTGCTTGGAGTGCTGGCGGCGTAGTAAGATCGTCGGACTTTCCGCAGGAGACGAATATGGAATCTTTGGTATGGATTTAGGCATGGGAGCACGCACGGCGCAGGCATGTGAGGAAAAGTTAAACAGTATGGACGGAGCATCATAACAGACCGGATAAAATGACAGGTAAGAAGTTTGATTTGGATGATTTTTAGACAGAATGAAACGAAATGTTATATATTGATAAAAATATAACAAAGAGGCTCTGGATAAAGAAACGGAATTGTGCATTATATATAAAACAAAACGAATAAAACTGTAAAACACAAACAAAAATGATAAAAAGCATCAAGAAAGTATTGCATTGCATTGTGCATTATGATATGATGCAGTCAGTTTAATAAGAGAGCTATGACAGGAGAGCGAATAGAACGGCCGATGAAGCCGTTGGTATTGTCGCTCTTTTTTATGTTATATTAAAACTGCAATGTAAAAACGTCATGAGGTGACCATTAGTTGTATACATATGAATTAGGAAAAAGGTGTCTGGGAAGGGGAAAGCATGAATCAGAATTTTTATGAAGCAGTAGCGGATAATCCCATCATTGCAGCGGTAAAAAATATGGAAGATGTGACAGAATGCTGTAAGCATGATGATATCAGAGTCATATTTATTTTATTTGGAGATGTCTGTTCTATTGGATCAATTGTAAAGACGATCAGGGATGCAGGTAAGATTGCAATGGTGCATATGGATCTCATCAGTGGTTTAAGTCCAAAGGAGATTGCAGTTGAATTTATTAAAGAACAGACCGAAGCGGATGGAATTATTTCCACGAAGCCGTCACTGATCAAAAAAGCAAAAGAAATGTCTATGTATACAGTACTTCGTGTATTTTTACTGGATTCGATGGCATTTGAAAATATCAGGCAGCAACAGCACATGATAAAACCAGATTTTATCGAGGTACTTCCGGGAGTAATGCCAAAGATCATTGCACAGATCAGTCATTCGGTAAAAGTACCCATTATTGCGGGAGGGCTGATCACAGATAAAGAAGACGTGATGGGAGCATTGTCAGCGGGTGCGATGGCGGTATCATCCACAAACCATAAAGTCTGGAATATGTAGGGTAAAAAATAATATATTTCAATAGAAAAAAGAACAATCAATTTTACGAATATTTATAATGCTCTGGGGGGAGCAGTTTAAATATTAAATTAAGCCAAAAGAAAGAGGAGGAAAAAGTATGGCAAAATATGTAATGGCACTGGATGCTGGAACTACAAGCAACAGATGTATCCTGTTCAACGAGAAAGGTGAGATGTGCAGCGTGGCACAGAGGGAATTTACACAGTACTTCCCACAGCCGGGCTGGGTGGAACATGATGCAGATGAAATCTGGGCAAGTATGCTCGGTGTTGCAGTTGAGGCGATGAACATGATCAATGCGACAGCAGAGGATATTGCAGCAATCGGTATTACCAACCAGAGAGAGACAACGATCGTCTGGGATAAGGAAACAGGAGAGCCGATCCATCATGCGATCGTATGGCAGTGCCGAAGAACTTCAGAATATTGCGATACCTTAAAAGAAAAAGGACTTACCGATAAATTCAGGGAAAAAACAGGTCTTGTCATTGATGCATATTTTTCAGGCACGAAGGTAAAATGGCTGCTTGACAATGTACCGGGTGCAAGAGAGAGAGCCGAAAAAGGTGAATTATTATTCGGAACGGTAGAAACCTGGCTGATCTGGAAACTGACAAAAGGCGCTGTTCATGTGACCGATTATTCCAATGCATCCAGAACAATGTTATTTAATATCAACACTCTTCAGTGGGATGATGAGATTTTAGCAGAGTTAAATATTCCAAAATGTATGCTGCCGGAGCCGAAACCGTCAAGCTGTATTTACGGGGAGGCAGATCCTTCTTACCTTGGTGGACCGATCCCGATCGCAGGTGCTGCCGGAGACCAGCAGTCAGCATTGTTTGGTCAGACCTGTTTTAACGCAGGAGAGGCAAAGAATACATATGGAACCGGATGTTTCCTTTTAATGAACACAGGCGAAAAACCGGTATTTTCCAAGAATGGTCTGGTAACTACGATTGCATGGGGACTGGATGGAAAAGTTAATTACGCACTGGAAGGCTCTATTTTCGTGGCGGGGGCTGCGATCCAGTGGTTAAGAGATGAATTAAGAGTCATTGATTCTGCACCTGATTCTGAATACATGGCAAAGAAAGTAAAAGATACGAACGGCTGTTATGTAGTTCCGGCATTTACCGGTCTTGGTGCACCTCACTGGGATCAGTATGCAAGAGGTACGATCGTAGGTATTACCCGTGGCGTCAATAAATATCACATTATCCGTGCAACATTGGAATCTCTGGCATATCAGGTGAATGATGTTCTGGTTGCCATGAAAGCAGATTCCGGAATTGATCTTACCGCTTTGAAAGTTGACGGTGGAGCAAGTGCTAATGATTTCCTGATGCAGACACAGGCGAACATTATTGATGCGCCGGTAAATCGTCCGCAATGTGTAGAGACAACAGCGATGGGCGCTGCATATCTTGCTGGTCTGGCAGTCGGTTACTGGTCAAGTAAAGAGGATGTTATTAAAAACTGGGCAATCGACAAGACATTTGAGCCGCAGATCGATGCCGCAAAGAGAGAAGAAATGATCAAAGGCTGGAACAAAGCAGTCAAATATGCATACGGCTGGGCAAAGGAAGATTAAAAAGAAGGTTTTGTATAGGGAAGGTAAAGATTGTAATGTATTGGTAAAGTTAATTGAATAAGGGGGGATAGTATGTTACCATATATAGCAGAGTTTTTGGGAACTATGATTCTGATCATCTTAGGTGATGGAGTTGTTGCAAACGTAAATCTCAACAAATCTGGCATGAAGGGTGGAGGAACTGTCCAGATCACATTTGCATGGGGACTTGCGGTTATGCTGCCGGCATTTATTTTCGGAGCAGCATCGGGAGCATCGTTTAATCCGGCGCTGACGTTAGCACTTGCAGTTGACGGAAGTTTTGACTGGGCAATGGTTCCGGGATATATCATTGCACAGTTTGCAGGAGCGTTTGTTGGAGCGGTGATCGTATATCTTTTATTTAAAGGACAGTTTGATGCAACAGAGGGGCAGGCGACAAAACTTGGGGTGTTCTGTACAGCGCCTTCTATTCCGAACATGGGACAGAATATTTTCAGTGAGGCAGTTGGAACGTTTATCCTTGTATTTGCGATCAAAGGTATGGCAAATGTGCCGGGACTTACCGATGGACTTGGAAAGTTTCTTGTATTTGGAATCATTGTATCGATCGGTATGTCACTTGGTGGACTGACCGGATATGCGATCAATCCGGCAAGAGATATCGGACCGCGTCTTGCACATGCCGTTCTTCCGATTAAGGGAAAAGGAACATCCAACTGGGGATATGCAGTTGTTCCGCTGGTGGGACCGGTGATCGGAGCAATTGCTGCAGTACTGCTATATGGAGCAATTCCATGGTAGACCGTATGTTTGTCATGCGATAAGTAACTTTATATGACAATTTTATATTTATGACAGTAGATGTGCATGTGGAACCTGCAATCTATTGTTGAGGGGCAAGAGAGAAGAGAGCCTGACAGGATAATCGCAACAGCATGGGTGCGCTTACTTGTCAGGCTTTTTTATTCATAGGAGATTACATCTTATGAATGAAAAAGCCCTCCGGGTTAGATACCAGAAGAACAAAGTAAAAAAAGGAGAGATGGAAAATGTATGACGTAATTATCATCGGAGCCGGTGTATCCGGCGCAGCAGCGGCGAGAGAATTGTCGCGTTATAATGCAAAAGTATGTGTGATAGAGAAAGAGGAAGATGTCTGCTGCGGCACATCCAAGGCAAACAGTGCAATCGTACATGCGGGATATGATGCAAAAGAAGGTTCCCTGATGGCAAAATTAAATGTACGGGGAAATGCCTTGATGGAGCAGCTTTCCAAAGATCTTGATTTTCCGTTTAAGCGGATAGGTTCTCTGGTTGTCTGCAAGGACGAGGAGGATATGCCAAATCTGAAGGCGCTTTATGACCGCGGTGTGGCAAACGGTGTGCCGGGACTGCGCATTTTATCGAAAGAGGAAGTACATGAAATGGAGCCAAATCTTTCGGATGATATCTATGCGGCTTTATATGCGCCGAGTGCCGGGATTGTCTGCCCATTTCATTTAAATATAGCACTGGCTGAGAATGCAAATGCAAACGGTGTGGAATTTAAGTTTGATACGGAAGTAACAGATCTGAAAAAAACAGGAGAGATCTGGGAGATCCATACGAATCAGGGCGTGTTTGAAACAAAATATGTCGTCAATGCGGCAGGTGTTTATGCGGATAAATTTCACAATATGGTCAGTGAAAAGAAAATCCATATTACACCAAGACGCGGCGATTACTGCCTGCTTGACAAGAGTGCCGGAAACCATGTGAGCCACACGATCTTTGCACTTCCAGGTAAATATGGAAAAGGTATTCTGATCACGCCGACGGTACATGGAAACCTGTTATTAGGACCTACTGCGATTGATATTGAGGACAAAGAAGGAACGAACACGACAAGAGAAGGCTTAGATCAGGTTATCGCCGGGGCGAATCTGAATGTAAAAAATATTCCGATGCGTCAGGTTATCACTTCTTTTGCCGGACTTCGTGCACATGAAGATGGTCATGAGTTTATCATTGAAGAGGCAGAAGATGCAAAAGGCTTTATCGACTGTGCCGGAATCGAGTCACCTGGGCTTACGAGCAGTCCGGCGATCGGAGAAATGGTTGCAGGTCTGTTAAAAGAAAAAATGCATTTGGAAGAAAAGAAAGATTTTATCGCAACGCGCAAAGGCATCTTAAATCCAAATACTTTAAGCAAAGAAGAAAGAGTGGCCTTAATTAAGGAAAAACCGGAGTATGGCAATATTATCTGCCGCTGTGAGATGATCACCGAGGGAGAAATTATCGATGCCATCAAACGCCCGCTCGGTGCAAAATCACTAGATGGTGTCAAACGCCGCACAAGAGCCGGAATGGGACGCTGTCAGGCGGGATTCTGCTCGCCGAGAACAATGGAGATCTTAGCAAGAGAGCGCGGTGTGAGTCAGTCTGAGATCACAAAATCAGGCGGAAATTCAAAAATTATTGTCGGAACCAACAAGGACAGATTGTAAGAGGGAGGAGCCAGAGCATGAAAACATATGATATCGTAATCATCGGAGGTGGACCGGCAGGGCTTGCGGCTGCTGTTTCTGCAAAAAATAACGGAATCGATGACATATTGATTTTAGAGAGAGACAAAGAATTAGGCGGAATTTTAAACCAGTGTATCCACAATGGTTTTGGTCTGCATACATTTAAGGAAGAACTGACAGGTCCGGAATATGCGGGAAGATTTATCTCGCAGGTAAAGGAACTTGGAATTGAATATAAATTAAATACCATGGTCATGGATATCAGCCATGAAAAAGTAGTTACTGCAATGAACCGCGAAGACGGTCTGTTTGAAATTCAGGCAAAAGCAGTTATTCTTGCAATGGGATGCCGCGAGAGACCCCGTGGAGCGTTAAATATTCCGGGATACAGACCGGCAGGAATTTATTCTGCAGGAACGGCACAGCGTCTGGTAAACATCGAAGGGTTTATGCCTGGACGCGAAGTTGTCATTTTGGGTTCCGGCGATATCGGCCTGATCATGGCAAGAAGAATGACACTTGAGGGCGCAAAGGTTAAGGTTGTGGCAGAATTAATGCCATATTCCGGTGGGCTGAAACGTAATATCGTACAGTGCTTAGATGACTATGGAATCCCGTTAAAGTTAAGCCACACGGTTGTGGATATTAAGGGAAAAGAACGTGTAGAGGGAATCACGTTGGCTGAGGTTGACAGCAAGGGAAAACCGATCCCAGGAACTGAGGAGGAATATAGCTGCGATACACTTTTACTTTCTGTCGGACTGATCCCGGAAAATGAGATTTCCAAAGGTATGGGGGTTGACATGAACCCGGTTACATCAGGACCAAAAGTAAATGAGAGTCTTGAAACGAATATTCCGGGTGTGTTTGCCTGCGGAAATGTACTGCATGTACATGATCTTGTGGATTTTGTATCTGAAGAGGCAAAGACAGCCGGAAAAAATGCAGCAGTTTATGTAAAAGCAAATGGCGTGGAAGCGGCAAGAGATAACGATATTATTTTAAATCCGGTCGAGGGAGTCAGATACACAGTTCCGGGAACTATCAATGTTGCCAGTATGGATGAGCAGCTTACGGTTCGTTTCCGCGTGGGTGGTGTATACAAGAATTGCTATGTCAGTGCTTATTTTGGTGATGAGAGAGTCATCCACAGAAAACGTCCGGTCGTGGCACCGGGAGAAATGGAAGAGATCAAACTGACAAAAGAGCAGCTTTTGCAGTACCCGGATCTAAAGACGATAACAGTCAAGATCGAGCAGGAATAAAATGGAGGTATATCAATGGAAGAGAAAAATTTAATCTGTATCGGTTGTCCGATGGGCTGTCCGCTGACTGTAAAAATGGAGAACGGTGAAGTTGTCAGTGTTACAGGGAATACCTGTAAGCGCGGTGATATCTATGCGAGGAAGGAAGTGACAAATCCAACCAGAATCGTTACCTCTACAGTAAGGATCACCGGCGGAAGCGAAGCAATGGTTTCTGTAAAGACAAAAGAAGATATTCCGAAAGGAAAAATATTTGACTGTGTCAAAGCATTGAAAAATGTTGAGGTTGCTGCTCCGGTGCACATCGGGGATGTGCTTGTGAAAGATGTTGCAGGGACAGGTGTAGATGTGATCGCAACGAAAAATGTGGAGTAAGTGCCGAAAAAATAAAAAATACATGATAGGAATTGATTTTTAAACTGGAGGGGCAAAACAGATACCTGAAATGATCTGTTCTGCCCCAACATCATGTTATTATAAAATACAAAAAGTGAGACTTGACTCAGGATATGATGTGTCTAATTGCTTTCTACAGCATCAAAAAGGTTGCTGTCGTTCCAATCAGGGTGAAGCTGGCATAACTGGTAGATATGATTTACAAAATCAGCATCCTCATCCAGCATGTTGATGCAGCTTTCAGCAGGAATATTTTTTTGGTACATCGTGTGAATGACGTGTATACGATATTGGCATTTTCCATCTTCATAGCTGTCCCTGCGTTCCATTTTGATATACTCTTCCATATCAAATTCTTCCAGTAACATTCCAACTACCTCCGATCTGTGTTTTATGAGGAAATCACGGAGAATATTATCATGAATACAATCCTGTACCGTGAAATCAATTGCCTGTTCTAAAGAAATTCCTTCCAAAATCTTTGAATAGATTCTGCTGATCAAAATAGAGTATTCCTCTAACGTTCTGCACCGAAGCATCAGTTCTTTATTGTGTCCGTAATTAATATTATAGACTTTTGCGGTACATTCCAGGCAAGGGAGTTTTGCTGTTTGATGTAACTTTCATATTGTTTACCAAAATAAATCAACCCGCGAAGCGGCATATTTGGATTTAAGGTACTCTGATGCTCATACAGATTTAGTGTTCCACGAACGATGAAAGATACATCATTTTTGTAGCCAAGATAAATTACATCATCAATGGTGTAAACAGTAAGTTCCTTTTCGTCTGAGTAACCAGTGTTGTTCAGCGCGTTATATAATTCAAGCAGGACAGAACGCTCACTGAAAATTTTACGGAATAACGCATCCCGGTATTTCTTTTGTACAAAAACCCGTTTTGTATGATGGATTTTTCGTGTGTTTTTCCCCATATCATATTCTCCTTTGATTATAAAAAAATAAAATGGTTTTCACAATACTTTTCTGAAATAGCTGGCGAATTGCCGGGACATAAAAGACTGATATTCAGAAAATGAATTTCACAGAAATGAAATTTGAATTGCGATAAATGTAGAGTAACATGGGAAAGTTGAAACGGCAAGTGTTAGAAAAAAGTTTGTGTATAATCACCATAAAACCGGATGCTTAAAAAATGTATATAAGAGATTTGCATTTTTTAAACATCCGGTTTTATTTTTAACAATCAATCATTTTATGGTCAGCTTTTTATTTGCTATAAAATACTGATGTAGGATTGGATACATAAACGGTTGTGGAACAATTTTTCTTTCCGACTTTGCAGACCGGCTTGACACTGATGTAATACATGGTATTTTTTTTCAACTTTTTCTTTTTAAATTTTTTCAGGGTGTAGCTGGTGTTTTTACTTTTAACGGTGTCTACTTTTGTAAAAGTTTTCGTATCGTAGCTTGTGGAAACGTATATTTCATATGCGGAAGCACCGGAAACTTTTGACCAGTTGATCTTTATTCCTGAGCCGGACTGTTTTGCAGTAATCTTTTTAGGCGAGGTGCCAAAAGTAATGACGGTACTCCATGGACTGTAAACTTTTTGCTTAGTGCCTGCAAGTGTGACATAGGAACGGACTCTTGCTGAATAAAAAGTGCCTGCTTTGATTTTTTTTGAATTGGTATATGTTCCAAGGTAACTGTAAAATTTTGTTTCGTTTACAATCGGTTTTTTAAATTTTTTGGAATCAGAAACTTTTGTTATCTGCAACTGAAATGCTTTGGCACCATTAATGCCTTTCCATTCAAAGCTGGCATCTCCGGGATAAGCAGTTGTCACTTTAAAATCACGTATTTTCTTTGGAAGTGTTGTGGCGTAGGTTTCTGTGTAAGTATTAGAAACAGCCGTAAAGTCAGAATTGCTGTTTAAGGCATAAACGCAGATTGCATAAGAGCCATCTTCTTTTAAGTTTTTAATCGTACAGGAATTTGTACTTGTGGTAAGTTCCTTGGAAAGATCGGAAAGACCACTTGGATAATATACAACTTTATATCCGGATGCACCGGAAACGGCTGCCCATTTAAAGGACAGGGATGCAGCGGTTGCTTTGGTTCCTGTAATTTTTGCTGTTTTATCGCTGATCCGTGCAACAACTTTTAAGGTGTCAGACCAGTTTCCAATATCACAGAGATTTTTATCGTCAGTATAGAAATAGTCGGCAGGAGCAGTGTAGGCGCAGACACGCGCATAAAAAACAGATTTGCCGGACGGTCTCCATTTTTATAACCATATTTGGTGGCAGTGATATCTATTTCCGGAAAATCCTGAGTCAGGTTAAGCAGTTCATTGATGCAGGCAATGTTATCGTCGGTGAGTATATGTGTCAGGGCAGAATGCCGCAGTCTGTCCGGGAACGCTACCTGAAAATGAAGGAGGCTCCCGATCATCCGCAGAATCTGGATGTATTGATCCAGAATTTTGACTGTGCATTGTCTCACCCTGATGCCAATGACCTGGAAAAACTGAAAGAAGCCGTTATGAATTCATCTTTCTGATAAGGCCATAAAATAAGGCAGCCCCACATAACTGAGTCTGCCTTACCTTCTTTACTTAACGTTGATGCCTCTGGCATATTGTTGTAGAAACTGTTCTTTTCCACATGGTCTGCCCAAATAATATCCCTGCAGATAATCAACCTTCATTTCTTTCATTTTCAAGAGCCATTCCTTTTCCTCGATGCCTTCTGCGCATATCCTGACGTTAATGCTATGTACCATCGGGATGATATTTTTATATAATTCATAATCCCTGGCACTGTTCATCGCCTTGGCAGTAAAATCCCTATCCATTTTCACATAACTCGGATTCATATCACGTATACAATGAAGATTCGAATATCCTGTTCCAAAATCATCGATCACGAAGGGGATCCCGTTCGTGTCCAAGCTCTTACGGAATTTGCAGAATGCTGGTGTCATATCCATAAATCCGCTTTCTGTCATTTCAACGCATAAACATTCCGGCTTTAAAGTGTACTTTTGAATCACATCCAGAATATCCCGCTCTACATTGCCCTGCAGGATCTGAACATAGGATACATTTACATTCATCCGGAAGTCCGGAATATATTTCTGCATTTCACAGCACATTGCTGCGGCTTCGTTCAAAATATATCTTCCGGCGGGAATAATCAATCCGGTCTCTTCCAACAATGGGATAAATTCCATCGGTGAAACAAGCTTCTGTCCTTCTTCCGTTATCATGGAAAAACGCATCAGCGCCTCTGCTCCAATGATCTGTTCCGACTGGCAGTCCACAATCGGCTGATAATTGACCTCAAAGCCTTCGTAATTGTTTACAATAGCATTACGAAGTGCTGCTATGATTCTTCCTTTTCGTAAAAAGACCTCATAGTCATCCTGGGCGAAAATATAGAATCCGTTTTTACCCATGCTTTTTGCCTGTTTCAGAGCAAATTCAAATTTTTTACGGCATTCTTCAGTCCCCTCACAAAATGTTGCTGCATCTATAACACCAATAGAAACGGAAAATACAGCTTCATAATTTTCGGCTACTATAAAATTATAAAGTTTATCTGTGATCTTTTCTTTCAGTGCCACAGCGTCTTCCGCAGAAGAAGCATCCAGATCCACGATCACATACTGATCCGCTACCAGATGGTAAATTCTCTGCTTGT
>OOCD01000120.1_pt1 | contig 62381 bp, 57 predicted proteins | sample 1671791 | NCBI WGS metagenome assembly OOCD01 (sample SAMN06348193, study PRJEB24527) | human gut metagenome | biome: human gut; feature: ankylosing spondylitis patient; material: feces | host: Homo sapiens | place: China | collected 2015-10
CACTCGTTAAAAAGTTTTGAGAATATTTTATATTTTTGTTCATGTAATCACTCCTGAAGTGATTACATCTATAAATAAATACAGAAGTTAAACGATTTGTTTGTAATTTTAGTTATCTGTTTAAAAAGTCATAAGATTAGTCACTGGTAGGAATTAATCTAACGTATTTATTTATCTGCGTAATCACTGTTTTTAGTCTGTTTCAAAACAGTAGATGTTTTATCTACATTACGCATTTGGAATACCAACATGACGAATCCCTCCTTCTTAATTACAAATTTTTAGCATCTAATTTAACTTCAATTCCTATTATACAAAATTTTAAGATAATAGTCAAGTCCAGACTCCTGTGTAAAATGCTATACAATGTTTTTACCATTTCTACTTATCAAAATTGATGTATTTTCTTGAAGAATAAATCCATTCATCATGTAGGTCCATAAGAACGGCTCCAATTAAGCGATTGGCTGATGTTTGATTGGGGAAGATGCGAATAATCTTTTCTCTTCTGCGTACTTCTTGATTCAGTCGTTCAATTAGATTGGTACTCTTTAGTCGATTGTGGGAATTTCCTTGTACGGTATATTGAAAGGCGTCTTCGAATCCATCATCCAATGATGCGCAAGCTTTTGAATATTTTGGTTGATCGATATAATCATGAATCAATCGATTTTTAGCCTCACGCGCTAAGTTAATATCTGTGAACTTAAAAATTCCTTTAACAGCTTCTCTGAAAGATTTTGAATTTTTTTTAGGAATGGTGGTAAAGATATTTCTTAGGAAGTGAACTTGGCATCTTTGCCAACTTACGTTGGTGAAGGATTTTCTAATGGCAGAGACTAATCCTTTGTGCGCATCAGAAATAACGAGTTCCGTACCTTGTAAACCGCGTTCTTTTAGGTATTCAAAAAATGTTGTCCAGGTCTCTTCGCTTTCGCCACTTTGAATCATGAAGCCGATAATTTCACGGTCGCCATCTTTGGTTATTCCAATCGCTATATGACAGCTTTTTGAGAGTACTCGATTTTCTTCTCGTACTTTTATATAGAGTACATCGGTCATTAAGTAAGGATAATTTTTTTCTGATAATAAACGATTCTGCCACTCGTTAACCATAGGTTCTAGCTGTTCTGTTAAGCTAGAAACGAAGGACTTAGAGACGGATTTACCACAAAGTTCTTCCACAATTTTTGATACTTTACGAGTTGAAACGCCTGATACATACATTTCCAACATTGAAGCCATGAGGGCTTTTTCGTTTCGTTGATAACGTTCAAACACTGTGGGTGAAAAATGGCCATCACGTGTTCTGGGTACTTTTAATTCTAGCGTGCCTACACGTGTCGTAAAGCTGCGCTCATAATAGCCATTTCGTTGACTTTGTCGGTTTTCTGTTCGTTCATATTCTTTTGCTTGAATATATTCTGTTCGTTGATTTTCCATTAGTTGATTAAATACCGTTGTTAAAATATTTTTAGAAACGTCATCCTTTACAGAATATTCAATAATGCTTTGAATCTCTTCGCTTTTCAGTGTAAAATGTACTTGGGTCATGTAAAAGTCCTCCTGGGTATGTTTTTGTCGTTAAAAACATTGTACCGTAAAAGGACTGTTATATGGCCTTTTTACTTTTACACAATTATACGGACTTTATCAAGATAATGCACTATCAACACACTCTTAAGTTTGCTTCTAAGTCTTATTTCCATAACTTTAGGGTTAACCATACGCAAGACCAATCACTCTCGGACAATACTCATGATTTTCGGTAAAAAACGTAAAAGAAATAAGAACAATTAACAAAATGTATAATAACAATCAATAGCGACTAATGATTTTCATGTAAAAGGACACCAAACTATACGGTGTCCTTTTCAAATTCTTACGTCATATCAAGGCTCATTCAATCGTGGTAAATTCGTGGTAAAATGAGTGCTTTCCTATATTTCAAAATGCTTGAAAGTATAGTGTTTATGCGGATAATCAAAAATCAGATATAAAATTTAATAATAAATATTTGTACTTAAAAACCCTATAAGCCGAGTGACAACTTTTATATTCTCCAAAAAGCACTCAGCTTTTGCCAAGTGCTTGAGTATGTATCAGAGCCATTCAAAAGTTACGCTAATATTATTATCATCATTTTTATGCAAGCTACAAATGCTAAATAATCGTCCCATACATCGTCAATATTAGAAAATGACTTGAATATAACTTCAAACTCATTTGATTTATCTATATCAATTAACCAGCCTATAAGGTTTTCACATTCAATATTATCATCTTCAAAACAATTTCCATCTCCGCAATCGAGAAAAAATATTTTCCCCATTGCATTTGCCGAATCCTGAACTATTTTCCAAAATCTTAAGAATTTAAAGTTTTCTTTTGTTCTTAAACCTTTCATAACAAACTCACTTCTGCTCGCCTGCGGTGCGGATAATTGGCATTTTGGAAAAGTCGTAATCTTTGAGGGCATTTATGCTGTTTAAAAATGCGTGGCTGCCGTTTACTATCATCAAGTTTGGCTGTTCGGCATTGCAGCAACACACTACTACCTTTTTGCCTGTCGCATAGGCATAACCACATTCCCATGCAGTGCCGCTGTCGGAGTACATTCCGCCGTAAAGCAGCACAACCACATCGCAGCTGTCTATTCCGCTTTTATCAATCTTAAAAATCTCCTCTGCCCACTCGGCATTGGTAAGACTTTCTCTATTCTCAACATCGTGCTCCATCGGCACAAAAACCTCGTGTCCCTTTGCATTTAAAATTTCAACCGCTTGGCGGATATTTGCAATTTCATTATCGTTAAAAAACGGTGACGCAAGATAAATTTTCATATTAAATCTCCTAAAAAAATATTAAAAACATTGTGGGTACTGTGACCGCCGCCATTGCCTGAGATACAAGGGCAAGGCTTGCTCCCGTTTGCGGACTTTCGCCGTACGCCGAGGGGATTATTACTGTGTTCATTCCGAGCGGCATTGCGTTTGCGCAAAGGGTGGCAAAGATTATTTCGCTGTCTGTATTTAAAAATCTCAGTGCAAGCACGAAAATCGTTGGAAACACTATTAATCTCAACACCGCAACAATATAGGTCTGCTTTACTTTAAGCAGGCTTTTTATTTCGTATCCCGCTATGACAAAGCCTGTGAGAATCATAGCAACCGGCGCCATACAAGCGGCGGATTCTGAAATTATTGTGTCGACAAGGCGTATTCTCGGTATCTGAAAAAGTCCGAGGAATGCGCCTATAAACAGCGAAACGAATATCGGATTTAATAGCGATTTTAAAGAAAATCCGCCTTTGTCGGATGGCACAAGCCAAGCAATACCGATTGAATAAGTAAACATATTGAGCGGCAGGGTGAATATTAGGTAGTCAAAAAGCTCTATGCTTTCAGCTCCGTAAATTCCCTGCACGAGCGCAGTGCCGACAAAGCCGAAGTTCGACACCGAGAGCGAAAACCTGTAAACCTTGCGCAAATACTCGTCCTTGGTGAGAAATTTTGAAATTATAAAAGCAAGGAAAATTGCCGTAAGCAAAAGCGCTGTGCTGTATACAAGAAAAATCCATTTTCGGCTTATATTTTCTGCGGTGCAGTTGTTCCAAAAGGTATTGATTACCACCGCAGGCATAAAAATTCCGTTTTCAAGCCGTGACAGGGTTCTGCCGCTGGTATCGGGTAAAATATTTTTCTTTTTAAGAATAAATCCGATGAGGATAAAAGAAAAAAGCACTGCTATATGATTTAGCGTTGACGAAAGTATTTCCATACTGTGTTTCCTTTATATTATAATACATATTTATGCATAAAACAATAACCGCAGGTCGAGCTGACCTGCGGCTGACAATATTATTATTTATTTTTTGCAAATTAGTATTCATTCATTTTTCTGAATTTCTGAGCATTTTTCGTCACACTGTGGTTTTTCTTCCTTTTTTTCAAGGTTCATAACCGCTGAAAGTCCTGCCGAAACCGAAGAAACCAACAGTCCGCAGAGTGCGCTTTTCCACATTTCTTCATTTGCTAAGTTTGTTCCTGTTAAAAACAGCGCAAGGTTTGCGATGATATAGCCGAAGGCAGTCTGCAAAAATGTGTGCAATGCTCGTTTAAGGCAGTTTTTTGTAAAGCACATCTTCATATTACATAATATTCGGATATGCCGCTAATGTACTTATTTTTCTGAAATTTCGGGCAAGCCTGCAATGCTTGTGAGCAATGACAAAATGCCTGCAAGCATACTTGCCGAAAGCACCGCAAGCCAATTAACCTCGCTGATTAGCGCCGACACACCGATAATTGATACAGCGGTTTGCGCCACTGTTTTTACCGCACGAACTCCCGCAGCTTTTGCCCAATTTTTAAAATTACCTTTCATATATTCTCCCCCTTTTTTGAATTTATATGCTCCAAATCGGCTATTCTATGATTTGCCACTCTGATTTCTTCATCTGTAACCGCCGATAATCGCTCAAGCTTGAAAACTCTTTCCTGCAAATGATTGTACTTATCCTGCTTGCGCTCAAGCTGATCTATTCGGTATACAATTAATGATTTCGTTTTTTCGTTTTCGCTCTCCTGCCGTCTGCGGTTAGAGGCATTTATAAGTAATTGACAAATTATACTCCCCACCGCAACTATAAGCGCAGTGATGATTTCTGTGTTCATATAACACCCCCTTTACAATACTTAAAAAACCTTGAATATTGCACTAATTAGGCTAATTTTCAAAAATATTTTTTAAGAAAGGCAAAAAAGCACCCTGCAATTAATGCAAGGTGCTTTGAAATACAGGTATGTTATTTTTAAATTAATTATCAAAGAATGTCGATATGTTCGCCGTTAAGTGCTTTATTCATACTTCTTACGGCGCAGAATTTGCCGCACATTGAGCAAGTATCCTCGTGCTCAGGCTTGCGGTCATCACGAATTTTTCTTGCGGTTTCGGGATCAATGGCACATTCCCACTGAGCCTCCCAATCGAGCTTTCTTCTTGCGTCTGCCATTTTATCGTCAATCTCTCTTGCGCCACGCACACCCTTTGCAATGTCGGCTGCGTGTGCCGCAATTTTAGAGGCAATAATGCCCTGCTTTACATCGTCAACATTTGGCAAAGCCAAGTGCTCGGCAGGGGTTACATAGCACAAGAATGCTGCGCCGGATGCTGCGGCAATAGCTCCGCCGATAGCCGAAGTAATGTGGTCATAGCCGGGGGCAATATCGGTTACAAGCGGGCCGAGCACATAGAACGGTGCACCGCAGCAGATGGTCTGCTGAATTTTCATATTTGCCTCAATCTGGTCCATAGGCATATGACCCGGACCCTCAACCATAACCTGAACATCCTTTGCCCATGCTCTCTTTGTAAGCTCGCCAAGGCGCACAAGCTCCTCAATTTGGCACACATCGGAGGCATCTGCAAGACAGCCGGGGCGGCAAGCGTCACCGAGAGAAATTGTTACATCGTACTCACGACAAATGTCGAGAATTTCATCGTAATATTCATAGAACGGGTTTTCGTTGCCTGTCATACACATCCACGCAAATACAAGTGAACCGCCACGAGAAACTATGTTCATCTTTCTCTTATGCTTTTTAATCTGCTCAATGGTCTTGCGTGTAATGCCGCAATGAAGTGTTACGAAGTCTACGCCGTCCTGTGCGTGAAGTCTGACAACATCAATGAAGTCCTGCGCTGTGAGAGTATCGAGGTCACGCTGATAGTGGATGACAGAATCGTAAACAGGTACAGTACCAATCATTGCAGGGCACTCACTTGTGAGCTTTCTGCGGAAAGGAATTGTATTTCCGTGTGATGACAAATCCATAATTGCGTGAGCACCCATATTTACAGCCTGCATTACCTTTTCCATTTCAATATCATAATCTTTGCAATCTCTTGAAATGCCGAGGTTTACATTTATTTTTGTTTTTAGCATTGAGCCTACGCCCTCGGGGTCAATGCACTTATGGTTTTTATTTGCGCAAATGGCAACCTTGCCCTGCGCTACGAGCGGCATAAGCTCCTCTACTGTCATTCTCTCTTTTTTGGCTACAATTTCGAGTTCCTTGGTTACAATTCCCTTTCTTGCAGCCTCCATCTGTGTTGAGTATTCTCTCATATTTCATCTGCCTTTCTGATTTCGTTTAAAATATAGTTATGCATCAGCGGCCCTCTGCCATTGCCGAGGTTGAGTTTTTGGCTGATTGCGTTTGTTACATATTTTTTTGCAAGCTCTGTCGCCCTTGGAATATCATATCCGAGTGCAAGATTGCTTGCTATGGCGCTTGACAAGGTACATCCTGTGCCATGGGTATTAGAATTGTTGATTTTTACTGACGGATAGGTGTAAAACTTTCCGTTATGATAAAGCAAATCATCACTGCAATTTTCTAAATGTCCGCCCTTACAAAGAACCGAACAGCCGAATTTTTCAGCAATAATGCTTGCTGATTTTTGCATATCGGACACACTGCCGATTTTAATTCTGCTTAAAATTTCTGCCTCCGGAACATTCGGAGTAATCAGAGTTGAAATTGGCAATAAATGCTTTTTGAGCATTTCAAGTCCGTTGTCGCTTATAAGTCGGCTGCCGCTTGTAGATACCATTACAGGGTCGGTAACTATATTTTTTGCACTATATAATCTCAGCTTGTCGGCAATAACCTTTGCGGAATTGTTGCCGTAAACCATTCCGATTTTTACCGAATCGGGGAAAATATCGGTAAATACGCAGTCAAGCTGATTTGCTATAAAGTCATCGCCCGTCTGCTCAATGCCGTAAACACCTGTGGTGTTCTGCGCTGTGAGTGCGGTAATAACGCTCATGGCATAGCAATGATGCATTGTAATAGTTTTAATATCAGCCTGTATTCCTGCGCCGCCCGAACAGTCGCTGCCTGCTATTGTCAATACAGTTTTCACATTAACCTCCGTAAATTACGCTGTCGGCGAGCTTTCTTAATTCCTGTGCGGAAGTATAAACATTCTCTGCGCCGAAAAGTGCGCTTACAACTGCCACACCGCTGATTTTGCAGCCCTCAAGCTGAGAAATATTTCCTGCGTTTACACCGCCGATTGCTACAACGGGAATACTGAGCGAGGTGCAAATTTCTTTGAGCCTTTGAGTGCCGATATATTTTGCGTCTGACTTTGTAAGAGTGCCGAACACCGCACCGCAGCCAATGTAATCTGCGCCGCTCTCCTCGGCTTTTTTGGCAAGCTCAACCGTACGAGCCGAACCGCCGATTATTTTATCGTTGCCGAGAATTTCCCTTGCGTGGGCAAGCTCCATATCGCTCTGACCGAGGTGAACACCGTCAGCGCCTGTTTTGAGGACAACCTCTGCATTATCGTTAATGATGAGCGGTGCGCCGTACCTTTGGCAAATTTTCAGCAGACTGTCTGCCTCTTTACAGAGTGTGTCAATATTTGCTCCCTTATCTCTGAGCTGAACTATTGTTGCTCCGCCGTACAAGGCCTGTTCAACACTGTATTCAAGACCTTTTTCACCGATACATTTACGGTCTGTTATTGCATACAGGGCAAGCATTTTTTTGTCAAATATCACGCATATCACCTCAATTTCGATTGTAGTTTCAAAACCTCGTTGTCTATATTTTCGCATTGCATAAGCAATGACATTACACATACTCCTGCAAAATTTTTCTCTGTTACCGCCTTAAAGCCGCCTGCCGTATCGGCATTTATACCGCCGATTGCATATACGGGAATATCTACACTCTCGCACACATTTCGCAAAAAATTAACCCCTTTGCCCTTTAATCCTTTTTTGCAGTCTGTTTCATAAATATTCCCTGCTGTGATATAGTCCGCACCGTTTTCCCGTGCAAAAGCTGCGTCATCAACACTGTGAACAGAAGTACCGACTATATCAAAATTTCGCCTGCCATTTAATTCTTTAAACGCACTAAACGGCAAGTGGATTTTTTTAATGCCAAGGCTTTCGGCTGTGCCGATAAAATTATGTATAATAAGTTTTTCCTTGTCACAAACAGAGAGAACCTCTTTTGCAAGCGAATAGTATTCCTGCTCCGAAAGATATTTCTCCCTAAGAATTATATATTGCACTTCGGAATCCGATATTTTTCTTATTCTCTGCAAAAAATCATCTTTGCAGAGCGGCTTTGCGGTAACGCTGACTACATTACACATAGATATAGTCGCTCATAACAGGCTGTAAGCCCTTGTCTGTGAGAGCCTTGTAAACCTCGTCAACATTTCTGCCGTCTGAAATTTCAAACTGCTCATCGCCCTTTTTCTCACTTTCACCGTCATGACCGCCAATGCCGACATCTACGCCTGCCGAAATTTTGGTAGCGGCAATGTCAACCACATTGTCACGAAAACGCTGACATTCTCTTGTGGAAATGGTAATGCTTGCAAACGGCATAAACAATCTGTATGCGCAAATCACCTGCAAAAGCTGCGGCTCGTGCACATCCTTTGGATTGATTTTATCGTTATTAATAATCGGTCTGAGCCTTGGGCAAGAAAAGGCGATTTCTGCGTGCGGATACTTTCTCTGTATAAGATAAGCGTGCATACCCGTTGCAAAGGCGTCCTTTCTAAAGTCGCTGAGTCCCAAAAGTGCGGCAAAGCCTACGCCACGCATACCGCCCATGAGCGCTCTTTCCTGAGTGTTGACACGATACGGAAAAATTCTTTTGTGACCTGCAAGGTGCAGAGTTTCGTACTTGTCGGAATTATAGGTTTCCTGAAAAACGGTTACATAGTCTGCGCCACATTCGTGAACATAGCGGTACTCGTCACTGTTCATGGGGTAAACCTCAAGACCTACCACCTTAAAATATTTTCTCGCAATTTTGCAAGCCTCGCCAATGTATTTTACATCGGACATCTTTTTGCTTTCGCCTGTCAAGAGCAAAATTTCCTGCAAGCCTGTTTTGGCGATTGCCTGCATTTCGTGCTCGATTTCCTCGGCATTGAGCTTGGCACGATGAATTTTGTTGTGGCAGTTAAAGCCGCAATAAATGCAATAGTTTTCACAATAATTTGAGATATAAAGCGGTGTGAACATATTAACCGAGTTGCCGAAGTGCTTTTTGGTTTCAACCCTTGCCGCCTCGGCAATTTCTTCAAGCAAAGGCAAGGCTGACGGTGAGAGCAAGGCTTTGAAATCATCAACAGTCTTTTCATCGTGTTCAAGTGCTCTGCGAACATCGTTTTCTGTGTATAAAGACGGGTCGTAATCGTTCATTGCCGAGATTACCCTGTCCATTATATCCGAATCAATCTGCTCCATATCGGGCAGATATTTCATATGGTCAATTCTTTCTTCCATTTGTCACACCTCAGCTTTCAAGAAAACCTGTGAGAGGTGAAGATGCGGACGCACCGTTTTCAATAACTCTGCCAAGACCCGATAGGTAAGCCTGTCTGCCTGCCTCAATAGCCTTTTTAAATGCGTTAGCCATCATAGGAATGTCGCCTGCTGTGGCAATGGCTGTGTTGCTCATTACAGCGGCTGCGCCCATTTCCATAGCCTCGCAAGCCTGTGACGGTCTGCCGATGCCTGCATCTACAATGACAGGCAAGTCGATTTCGTTAATGATGATTTTAATAAATTCCTTGGTGGCAATACCCTTGTTTGAACCGATTGGCGAACCGAGCGGCATAATAGCGGCTGCGCCTGCATCTCTAAGACTTCTTGCCACATTGAGGTCGGGATACATATACGGAAGTACCACAAAACCCTCTTTTGCAAGAATTTCGGTAGCCTTTACCGTTTCGTAATTATCCGGCAAAAGGTACTTGGAATCTCTGATTACTTCAATCTTAATAAAATCTCCGCAGCCTGCCTCACGAGCAAGTCTTGCAATTCTTACAGCCTCGTCTGCGTTTCTTGCGCCGGAGGTATTTGGCAAAAGGGTAACATTCTTTGGAATATAGTCAAGAATGTTTGCAACCTTGCCTGTAACAGCTCGTCTGAGAGCGAGTGTAATAATCTCTGCGCCTGCGTTTTCAACAGCCGCCTTTATGAGGTCGAGTGAATACTTGCCCGAACCGAGAATAAATCGGGAATTAAACTCGTGACCGCCTAAAATCAGCTTATCATTTTCCATTATCATTATCTCCTTTATAAATCAATGCAAAAAAGCTCAGCAACCGCCGCCGACAAAATTTACTATTTCTACCACATCGCCGTCTTTGAGTACGGTGTCTGCGTAATTTGCCTTTGGCAGAATTTCCTCGTTAAGCTCAACTGCAATTCTCTGTGGTGAAATTGAATTTTCTTCAAGATACTGCATAAGCGAAAGCTCTGCTTTGTCAATGTTTACTCCGTTAATTTTTATCATAAGTTCACCTCCGAATGATTGGAATTTTGAGTGTAGTTTAGAACCTCAACTCTTAAATTGAGCAAAAAAATAAAGTGCACCAAATCGGTGCACTTTGTTTGCTGAAAAATATTTGCCGCAAGTCTATAATAAACTTCGGCTACAAAGTCCCTCCGTTGGCATTATCCAAATCAGGTTTACGGTCGAAATGTCAATTCATTTCCTCTCAGCCGATTGGCTCCCGTTTGTATTGTTTATTTTATTATAGTACCAAAGCTGTAAAATGTCAAAACAAATTTATAAATATTTCTGCAAATTCTTACTGATTGTCCCAGCTGTCTTTGTTTTTGCCTGCGTTTGGACTGTCCCAGCTATCGTAATTATTACTTCCGCCGTTTACCTCATAGCCGTTGTGAGTGTCACAATTTTCGCCCGTAAAATCGGGGTTGCTGTTGTAATCGGGATTGATATTCTGCGGATTTGCATTATAATTTCTGTTGTAATTTTGCGCATTGTTTTGATTATAATATGCGTTGCGCTGGTTATTGTAGTAAGCGTTCGGATTGCTGTTCTGTCCGTAAAAATTATTTGGATTTACTCCGCCGTTCGGATAATACTTTGTGTTGTATCCGTGGTTGCCCTGCGGTCTAAAATCGTTAGGATACTGTGTATCGGCGTAAATATCGGTCTGATACTTTTTAATAAGATTGCAAACCTCAACATAGTCGGGAATGTCGGTAATATTAAATCCCGATGAATGTGACGAAGTTGAAGTGCTGTTTGTACGAGAATATGCGTAGTGGTGGCACTCCGAAATAACATCGCCCACACCGAGCATTTGGTCTAAAACTCCCCTGTGGATATACACATGTGAAAGGTCTGTAAACGGCTTAAAATTATACTGCTTAGCAAAACAGCCGCTTGTAACATAAATTCCACGATCTGTTATTGCGTACTCTGTGTTTTTCAGCCTTCTGAATGAAAATATAACGCCGCCGAGATAAATCCATACAGGCATTAAATGAAGAGCGAAAAAGCCGACAAACATCCATACGCCTGAGTCTAACTCAGAAAGGTCGCTTGAGAACATTTGACTTATAAACATAAAGTCAAACATAAACCAAATGAAAGCAAAAATAAGCATTGGGTTTAATACGCACTCCAGCACAAAGCACGACTTTTTAGGTCTGCCTGCCCACACTATGCGCTCGTTGGTAATCATACTCTGCAGCTCTGCGCTCACCTTATAATCATTATACATAATGTTCACACCTCATTTTTTCTTTTAACATACCGCAAACCTGTAAATAATCAGGAATATTTTTTATTTTTAAAGGCGTCATATTGATAAAACCTCTAAAACTGCCGGACTGCTGCGGATATTCATACATTACAATAATCGTACCCGTATTACAGATAATGTCTGTAATTTCCTTTTTTATTTCTATGTTATAAATCTCGGTAAAGGGTTTATAAGATATTTTCTTGCCAAAAATTCCTTTTGCTGCAAACAAGCCTCTGTCGGTAATTACATACTCGGCATTTTTGTATTGCCTGAGCATAAAGACAAAGCCTAATATATACAGTCCGATAGGAATTATCGGCGAAAACAGGAAAATATAAAATTTGACCACATACAGTGTATCGCTTGCTTTCAACAAGCTCTGCTGAAATTCGTTAAACTCGCTGAGGTATGTGGGCGCTCTCGGCGAAGTGGACGCATTGCCGTTTATGTAAAACATAATGATAAATGCCGTAATTATCAGTGACAAAATAAGCATAGGATTGAAAATTCGTTGGAAAACAGCGCAATTTTTTTCGGGCTTTTCTTTCCACAATACAAGCTGTGTGCCAACCGCCCGTTTCATCTCATCGCTTAATTGGTAGTTGCTAAACAAAGGTCATTCCTCATTAAAGTTAAATTTTATTACATTAACACCATATTTTCCCTATTATAATATAAATTGAAAATTAAGTCAAAATATATTTTTAACAAAATTTCAGTAAAAATTGTTAAAATAATATATAATTTTACCTTGACATAAATTGTAATTTTATATGTTATTTTTCTTTATAGATATTAAAAACCTGAGTATTTTTGATAAAATAAAAGAAAATTATAAAGGTAGTGTTTTTATGGCTAATAAAAATCTTATAGACCTTGACGCAATGTCTAAAAATCAGCTTGATATGCTGATTAAAAAGGCTAAAAAAATTATGGAAAATCCTGCCGATTACAGACACGCCTGTGACGGCAAAATTCTTGCTACTCTGTTCTACGAGCCGAGCACAAGAACTCAGATGTCGTTTCAGACCGCTATGCTAAAGCTCGGCGGACGAACAATAGGCTTTGACAATCCGCTTAATTCCTCTGTTGCAAAGGGCGAAAGCCTTAAAGATACCATTACTATTGTGGGCGGATATGCCGATATTATCGCTATGCGCCACCCTGTTGAGGGTTCGGCTATGGCGGCGTCTATGTATGCAGGCGTACCGTTTATAAACTGCGGTGACGGCGGTCATCTGCACCCTACTCAAACGCTCGCCGATATTGTAACACTCAGCTGTGAAAAAGGCAGACTTGATAATTTAAAAATCGGTATTTGCGGCGACCTGCTCAACGGCAGAACTGTGCACTCGCTTATCAAGTCGCTTTCGCAGTACGATAACAATTCATTTGTGCTTATTTCTACAAAAGAATTACAAGTGCCGCTCTACATCATTGATATTCTCGAAAAGAACGGCTGTAAATATGAATTTTCAAATGATCTTGCAAGTGCGATTTCTGACCTTGATGTACTCTATATGACAAGAATACAGCAGGAGCGCTTTGCGAGCAAGGAAGAATACGAAAAGCAGAAATATGTATTTGTGCTTGACAAGGAAAAGCTGGCAAAGGCAAAGGAGGATATGATAATTCTCCATCCGCTCCCACGAGTAAATGAGATTACTGTTGACATAGACGATGACCCTCGTGCGCTGTACTTTAAGCAGGCGCAATACGGAATGTACGGCAGAATGGCGCTCATACTCTTGCTGTTGCAGGACGATGACTTTATGCTGAAAAGCAGAGATATATCAATTATTGACAAGCGCTGTTCAAATCCTAAGTGCATAACCGCAAAAGAGGAATATTTGCCAAACCGCTCATATCTCAAGCTCGGTATGCAGATGTGCGACTACTGCGACAAGCGCATTGACTGATGAGGTGACCATATGAAAAATAATAAAACTAAACAGGGCAAGGCAATATCAACCGCCATTATCTCTGCCCTTGCGTATATCGTACTCGGCTTTGTAATGATATTTTATCCCGACAAGGTGAGCATTGCGCTATGCTACGCACTCGGCGGAGCACTTACGGTTTACGGACTTTTTAATCTTATAACCTACTTTACCGCAAAGCAGGCATCGTTCGGCTTTGAAATGATTGTCGGCATTGCCGCAACCGCATTCGGCGTGTTTTTCTTGATTTCGCCGCAGTCGATTTACGGAATGATATTTGCCATTATCGGAATTTTGATTATTGTAGACAGTGCCATTGACATAAAAAGGTCATTTCAGCTAAAGGTGCTCGGTGTGAAATATTGGTGGATCAGCTTTCTTGTTTCTGCATTGATTATAATTTTTGCGATTTCAACAATTATTTTCCCGACCGTTTTTGCCGATTTCATAATGGTTGTGCTCGGCATTACACTTGTTTACGAGGGAATTTCGGGACTTGCACTTATGGCATCAATCGGACACTTTGCAAAGAAAATTAAAAGTGACGCAAAAATGATTGACATTGTACCGGATAATGAGTACGATGACGATTGATTTATTATTTTACAAAATCACCTCCTGTCGATTGGCAGGAGGTTTTGTTTGGTGTTGGTTAAAAGAATAAGTTTAATACCGCAAATAGAAAATCTAAAATTTAGGTCAACCCTTTTTAAAGGGTTGCGGGTTTTGGCAGAGCCCATAAAATAATAAATTTGTACTAATTTTAATAAAAAACAAACAGTTGTAATTACACAATAGAATAACCAAACTTTAGATTAATAAAAACTTTAAAATAAAGCTAAAGTAAAGACCAATAAGTGGCAGAAAGTAAAAAAGTTACACTTTAATAAGTAGAGAAAAGATATTTTAAAGGACATAAAAGTTTTGAGGTGTGGCTGATTTGCCCTTGAAAAGCGGCAAATCAGTAGTTATTTTTCCTTTTGTGCTGTCGCTTTTAAAGGCTCTCGCCATTATGTTCAAGCCGCCAAACAGCAAGCCGTATGGCTATTAAAATTTGCATTAACTTAAAGCATTTGTGGGCGTTGCCCACACCCACAACCTTTGAAAAGGTTGACCAAACTTTTAACCTCGGGACGGAAACATTTTCTTTTGCCGTACTTTGTTGCCCGACCGAAAGTCGGCTAAACCATAATTTACTCCAACTATTGACAATGAACCAATAATTTTAAGTTTCTGCTATTTCTCCCTAAAATGCAAAAATCGGTGCAATCATAAGACTGCACCGATAATTTTTTAAATTAAACTTATCTACAACAGTAGAAATAAATTACTTTGAAAGTAACTTCTTAATTCTCTCTACTGCCTCGATTGTGTTCTCTCTGTCGCCAAATGAAGTAAGTCTAAAGTAACCTGCGCCGTTCTTACCAAAGCCCTCGCCCGGTGTACCTACTACATTTGCCTCTGTAAGGAGGAGGTCAAAGAATTCCCAGCTGCCCATATTGTTAGGACACTTGAGCCAAATGTATGGTGAGTTCTTACCGCCTGTGTAGTAAATGCCAAGCTCGTCCATTGCTGAAGAAATAATCTTAGCGTTTTCCTGATAGTAAGAAATGTTCTCTTTAATCTGCTTTTGACCCTCTTCGCTGAATACAGCGGCTGCTGCACACTGAACAGGCCATGAAACACCGTTGAACTTTGTTGCCTGACGGCGATACCATGTGTTGTAAATGTTGTGACCGTCACGCTCAAGCTCTCTCGGAATGATTGTGTAGCCGCATCTTGTGCCTGTAAAACCGGCTGTCTTAGAAAGTGAACACATTTCAATAGCGCACTTTCTTGCGCCCTCAATAGCAAAAATTGAACGAGGGAGATCCTCAGTAATAAATGCCTCATAAGCTGCATCGTAAAGAATGATAGCGTCATTCTTGAGTGCATAGTCAACCCACTGCTTGAGCTCTTCTGCTGTATAAGCTGAACCTGTTGGGTTATTTGGTGAGCAAAGGTAGATGATGTCAGCCTTTACATTCTCGTCAGGGAGAGCGGCAAAGTTGTTCTCACGATTTGAGTTAGCGTAAACAATCTTTCTGCCTGCCATAATGTTTGAGTCAACATATACAGGGTAAACAGGGTCTGTAACGAGTACAACATTATCCTTGCCGAAAATATCGCCAATGTTGCCGCAGTCTGACTTTGCACCGTCTGATACAAAGATTTCGTTTGCGCCAACTGTTACGCCAAAGCCTGCATAGTAGTTAGAGATTGCCTCTCTGAGGAAAGCGTAACCCTCATAGTCAGGATAACCCTTGAATGTATCCTTATGTGCAAGGTCTTCTGCGCCCTTTTTCATAGCCTCAATTACAACAGGTGCAAGCGGAAGTGTAACATCGCCGATACCGAGCTTGATAACCTTTTTGTCAGGGTGCTCCTGCATATACTTATTTGTTCTTGACGCAACCTCTGCAAAAAGATAGTTTGGCACGAGGTTGTCAAAATTTCTGTTAATCTGCATTATTATCAATCCTTTTCTGATATATGGGCAAAAGGTTAGTGACAAATAATTGCCAAAACCAAGAAAATTCCAAAATTACTTATCAAGTGACGCCTTAATAAACTCTCTGAAAAGCGGATGAGCTCTATTAGGACGGGACTTGAACTCAGGGTGATACTGAACACCGATATAGAACTTGTTTGCAGGGATTTCTACTGCCTCAACAAGCATACCGTTTGGCGAAGTACCTGTAATAATCATACCTGCCTTTTCAATCTCTTCTCTGTAATCATTATTGAACTCATAACGATGACGGTGGCGCTCCTGTACCTCTGCCTTGCCGTAAGCTCTCTCCATAATTGAGCCTTTTTTGATAACGCAAGGATATGCACCAAGGCGCATTGTGCCGCCCATATCTTCAATGCCGAGCTGCTCAGGCATAAGGTCAATTACATTGTGCTTGCCCTCAGGAGCAAACTCACCGCTGTTTGCGTCCTCATAGCCGAGTACATGCTTAGCAAATTCAATAACTGCTGTCTGCATACCAAGGCAAATACCGAGGTATGGAATGTCGTGCTCACGAGCGTATTTGGCAGCCATTACCTTGCCCTCAACGCCTCTGTTGCCAAAGCCGCCCGGAACAAGGATACCGTCTACATCGCCCAAAAGCTCATCAGCCGAATACTTAGTGATAAGCTCGCAGTCAACCCACTTAATGTCTACATCAGCCGAATTTTCAAAGCCTGCATGGCGGAGTGCCTCTGCAACTGAAAGGTATGCGTCATGGAGTGCAACATATTTACCGCAAAGAGCAATTCTGCACTTCCTTGTACGGTTGTTAATTCTCTCGAGCATTTCTTTCCACTCTGTAAGGTCAGGTGTTTTGTCGGTAGCAATGTTAAGCTCACGACAAACTACATTTGAGAAATTGCTCTCCTCAAGCATAAGCGGTGCCTGATAAAGAGTTGGAAGTGTGATATTTTCGATTACGCAGTCAGGCTTAACATTGCAGAACAGAGCAATCTTCTTGAAAATGCTTTCCTCAAGCGGTTCGTCACAACGGAGAACGATAATGTCAGGGTTGATGCCGAGTGAACGGAGCTCCTTAACAGAATGCTGAGTTGGCTTAGACTTATGCTCCTCACTGCCCTTAATGTAAGGCACGAGTGTAACATGAATGAAAATGCTGTTTTCTCTGCCAACCTCAAGTGATACCTGACGGATTGACTCAAGGAACGGCTGGCTTTCAATGTCGCCTACTGTACCGCCGATTTCTGTAATAACAACATCAGCGTCTGTTTTTTCACCTACATTGTAGATAAAAGACTTGATTTCGTTTGTGATGTGTGGAATTACCTGAACTGTTTTGCCGAGGTAATCGCCATGACGCTCTTTTTCAAGAACATTTGAGTATACCTTACCTGTTGTGAGGTTTGAGTATTTGTTGAGATCCTCATCAATAAAACGCTCATAGTGACCGAGGTCGAGGTCTGTTTCTGCGCCGTCCTCTGTTACATAAACCTCGCCATGCTGGTATGGGCTCATTGTACCCGGATCAACATTGATGTATGGATCGAGTTTTTGAGCGACTACCTTAAGGCCTCTTGCCTTAAGGAGTCTGCCGAGAGAAGCTGCTGTAATACCCTTGCCAAGACCGGATACTACGCCGCCTGTTACAAATATATATTTTTTAGCTTTCTTTTCAGTATGATTAGCCATAAATTATACCTCAATCTCTCCTTCAAATACTTTTTCAGCGTTACCTGTCATATATACAGTTTCGTCTGTATAATTGATAATAAGGTCGCCGCCCTTGAGCTTGATTTTAATATCTTCGCCCTTCTTGCAGAATCCGTTTTCGCAAGCTGCAACCGCTACTGCGCAAGCGCCTGTACCGCAAGCCCAAGTTTCGCCTGAGCCTCTCTCCCATACTCTCATCTTAATTGTATGGTCGTCAAGAACTGTAACAAACTCTGTATTTACTCTTTCAGGGAAGAGCTTATCGTTTTCAAATACAGGGCCAACCTTTTCAATGTCGAGGTTGTCGATGTCGTCCATAAATACTACGCAGTGTGGGTTACCCATTGATACGCAGGTAATGTTGTACTCCTTGTCGCCGATAGTAACAGGCTCGTTTACGATTTTATCCTTGTCCATAGCAACAGGAATTTCCTTTGGATCAAGAATTGCCTTGCCCATATCAACTCTAAGGCTTGTTACCTCGCCGTTTGTTGTGTAAGCCTTGAGGCTCTTAATACCTGAGAGGGTTTCGATTGTGATTTCGTCCTTCTCTTTATAGTCAACCATACCATGGTCATAGAGGAACTTACCTACGCAACGGATACCGTTACCGCACATTTTACCCTCTGAACCATCAAGGTTATACATTTTCATCTTTGCGTCAGCTACCTTTGACGGACAAACAAGAATAATACCGTCACCGCCGATACCGAAGTGTCTGTCTGAAAGTCTTACAGAGAGAGCCTCCGGATTGTTGATTTCCTGATCAAAAGTGCTGAAATAAATGTAGTCATTGCCGATGCCCTGCATCTTTGTGAACTTTAGCATTTCTTTCTCATCCCTCATATGATTAATATCTATAAGCTCTGTGCTGTGCTGTGTGTAGTGGCTCTTTAAGCAATCTGCAAGTGCGTTTGCTGTGTCGAGCGCTGTAAGACAAGGAATGTTTCTTTCAACTGTTTTTCTGCGGATTTTAACAGAATCTCTTGACGGAATTCTGCCCTTGGCAGATGTCGAAATAACATACTGAATCTTGCCCGACTCAATGAGTGTGAGTGTGTTGTCTGTTTTGCACTCGTGAATTTTCTTTACGGCAACAGCATCTATACCATACTTTTTGAGTACAGCCGCTGTGCCCTCGGTAGCATAAATCTTAAAGCCGAGGTCATAGTACTTCTTGGCAATTTCGCCGATTTCTGCCTTATCTGAATTACGAACGGTAATGAACACGCCGCCGTTCTTCTTCATCTTGTAGCCTGCACCGATAAGTCCCTTATAAAGAGCCTCTTCAAGAGTGCCTGCAACACCGAGAACTTCACCTGTTGACTTCATTTCAGGTCCGAGGTGGTTATCAACATTTATGAGCTTTTCAAAGCTGAATACAGGTACTTTTACCGCAATATAAGGGCTCTTTCTGTAAAGTCCTGTGCCGTAGCCCATATCCTTGAGCTTTTCGCCGAGCATTGCTCTTGTGGCAAGGTCAACCATCGGTACGCCTGTAACCTTACTGATATAAGGAATTGTTCTTGATGAACGAGGATTAACCTCGATTACATAAAGCTCGTCTTTATAGATAAGGTACTGAATATTTACAAGTCCCTTTGTCTGCAATTCAATAGCAAGGTTCTTTGAGCTTTCAATGATTGTCTGAGTCATCTTGTCTGAAATATTCCAAGCAGGATATACGGCGATTGAGTCACCGGAGTGAATACCGGCTCTCTCAATATGCTCCATAATACCCGGAATAAGAATATCCTCACCGTCGCAGATAGCGTCAACTTCAAGCTCTGTACCCTGTAAGTATTTATCAATAAGGATTGGGTTCTCTATATTCTGCGCAAGAATAATAGCCATATACTCCTTAACATCTGCCTCGTTAAATGCGATAATCATATTCTGACCGCCAAGTACATAAGACGGACGGAGAAGTACAGGATAGCCGATTGTCTGTGCAACCTCAAGCGCCTCATCGGTTGTCATAACTGTAACGCCTCTCGGACGCTTAATGTGGTATTTCTCAAGGAGCTCGTCAAAACGCTCTCTGTCCTCTGCCATATCAATAGCGTCATATGAAGTACCGAGGATATTTACACCGCAGTCGCTCATATGCTTTGTGAGCTTAATGGCGGTCTGTCCGCCGAAAGCAACTACAACGCCGTATGGCTTTTCTGTATTGATAATGCCCATTACATCTTCTGTTGTGAGCGGCTCAAAGTAAAGTCTGTCGGCTGTATCGAAGTCAGTTGATACGGTTTCAGGGTTGTTGTTTACGATAACAACATCATAGCCTGCCTTTTTAAGTGCCCATACGCAGTGAACCGACGCATAGTCAAATTCGATACCCTGACCGATTCTGATAGGGCCTGAACCGAATACGATAACTGTCTTTTTATCTGATTTATTATTTTTAATAAACTCTTCTGCCTCGTTTTCCTTATCAAAGGTTGAGTAGAAGTAAGGTGTCTGTGCCTCAAATTCAGCGGCGCAGGTATCAACCATTTTATAAACAGGTAAAAGGTTCTTTTCGCACTTTTTGCCTGTGATAGCCTCAATAGTTCTGTTGAGGAAACCCATTGTCTTTGCTCTGTAATAGAGGTCATCTGTAAGCTCGCTGTTTTTAAGCTCATTCTCAACAGCAATGATATTCTTGAGTTTCTCCAAGAACCACTCGTCAATAAGTGTAACCTCGTGAATTTGGTCTACTGTAATGCCTCTCTTGAGTGCCTCATATACACAGAAAATTCTCTTATCGTCGCAAACGCTGAGTCTGTCATAAACAGACGCATTTGAAAGCTGAGCAAATTCCTTATCATCAAGTGTATCGTGAGAAATCTCTGCACCTCTTACAGCCTTCATAATAGCCTGCTCAAATGTAGGAGCAATAGCCATAACCTCGCCTGTTGCCTTCATCTGCGTGCCGAGTGTGCGGTTTGCATATACAAATTTATCGAACGGCCATTTTGGGAACTTAACTACAACATAGTCGAGAGCCGGCTCAAAGCAAGCGTATGTTGTACCCGTTACGGCATTCTTGATTTCATTAAGTGTGTAGCCGATAGCAATCTTAGCCGCAACCTTGGCAATCGGATAACCTGTTGCCTTAGACGCAAGTGCAGATGAACGGGATACTCTTGGGTTTACCTCGATTACAGCATAATCAAATGTTTCCGGATTGAGTGCAAACTGGCAGTTACAGCCACCCTCTACCTTTAAGGCAGAGATAATGTCGAGTGCCGCACTTCTGAGCATCTGATATTCCTTATCGGCAAGTGTAACGGTAGGAGCAATAACGATACTGTCGCCTGTATGAACACCGACAGGGTCGAAGTTCTCCATTGAACAAACGGTAATAACATTGCCTTCGCTGTCACGCATTACCTCAAACTCTACTTCTTTCCAACCCGAAATACATTTCTCTACAAGAACCTGTGTAATCGGCGAAAGCTCAAGACCGTTTGAAGTGATTTCTCTTAATTCTTCCTCGTCATTTACGATACCGCCGCCTGTACCGCCGAGCGTAAATGCAGGACGGATAATTACAGGGTAGCCGATTTCATCGGCAAATTTTACGGCAGATTCAACATCATTTACAACAAGTGACGGAATAACAGGCTGTCCGATTTCAAGCATTGTATCCTTGAACATCTGTCTGTCCTCTGCCTTGTCGATTGTTTCGGGGTTTGCACCGAGGAGCTGAACTCCGTATTTATCAAGGAAGCCTTCCTTTGCAAGCTGCATGGAAAGTGTAAGACCTGTCTGACCGCCGAGCGTAGAAAGCAGGCTGTCCGGGCGTTCCTTTTTAATAATTCTCTTTACTGTTTCAAGTGTGAGCGGCTCGATATAAATTTTATCGGCCATTGCGTTATCTGTCATAATGGTAGCAGGGTTTGAGTTTACAAGAATAACCTCAAGTCCCTCTTCCTTGAGCGCACGACAAGCCTGTGTGCCTGCGTAGTCAAATTCAGCAGCCTGACCGATTACAATCGGGCCTGAGCCGATTACCATAACTCTTTTAATGTTGCTTTTAAGTGGCATAAAATCATTCCTTATCCTTATTTAAAAAATCATATTCGTATATAAATTATGGATAGTATTATTTATTGTTTTTCATTAAATCAATGAAACGGTCAAACAAAAATGCTGTATCGTGAGGGCCGCCGCAAGCCTCGGGGTGGAACTGAACCGAGAAAGCAGGCATATTGTTGTACTTAACGCCCTCGCAGGTGTTGTCGTTGCCGTTTACAAAGCTAACCTCGCCGTTTGACGGCATACTGTCGCTTACAACCGCATAGCCATGGTTTTGAGAAGTAATGTAAACTCTGCCTGTTTCTACCTCTTTGGCAGGCTGATTTGCTCCTCTGTGACCGTATTTGAGCTTTTCGGTTTTAGCGCCCTGACTGAGTGCCAAAAGCTGGTGACCAAGGCAGATACCGAAAGTAGGAATTTTATATTCGCAAAGCTTTTTAAGCTCTGCAATAATTGCTGTGTTGTCTGAAGGATCTCCGGGGCCGTTTGAAAGCATAACGCCGTCAGGGTTCATAGCCTTAATCTGCTCTGCTGTGGTATGAGCAGGCACAACCGTAACATTACAGCCACGCTTTACAAGCTCTCTGCCAATGTTGTGCTTTGCGCCAAAGTCCATAAGTACAACATTGAGGTCGCCGTTTTCGGCTTTGAACTCCTCTTTTTCGCTGATTGTTGTACTCTCAACAGCCTGCTCGATTTTATAAGCCTTAATCTCTGCAAGCTCTTCCTCGGTAACCTCGCCTGAATAAGCAATTTTGCAGTTAAGCACACCATACTCACGCACAATTCTTGTGAGCGCTCTGGTGTCGATTCCGTAAATGCCCGGAATATTTGACTCTTTTAAAAAGGTGTCAAGATCGCCCTCGCAACGGAAGTTAGAGGGAGCTTGGCACCATTCTCTTACAATATAACCTCTGAGTGAGGGCACTTTGCTCTCAAAATCAGCGGGAATTACACCATAGTTACCGATTAAAGGGAAAGTCTGAATAACCACCTGACCAAAATAAGAAGGGTCGGTGAGTGTTTCAAGATAACCGGTCATAGCTGTTGTAAAAACCAATTCTCCCATTGTTTCTTTTTCTGCACCAAATGATTTACCCTCAAAAACAGTTCCGTTTTCAAGTATCAAATATGCTTTACGGCTCATAAACACACATTCCTTTCAGAAATTTTGCATAATTAGTTTTCGTAAGTTTTAATAACCTGCATTGCAATCTGCATTTTGCTCATTCTCATATCCATCGCCTGCTTTTCAAGATAGCGATGTGCCTCCTGTTCGGTCATATTGAGGCAGGTAATAAGCAGGAGCTTGGCTCTGTTTATTATCTTCATATCCTCTACAATATGGCGGAGTTTTTCATTTTCCTCGTTTACTGTGAGCATTCTCATTCTGAAACACTCAGTAAACTGCAAATAGTGATGAAACAGATGCTTATTAATAGGCTTAGCTATTACAAGCACACCATGCTCGGTAAGGGCATCGTTTACATCGTCTGCATTTTTTTGCGGAACAATAATAACCACGCTTGAACGGGTGACTTTTGCAAAGTGCATAGAAAGCTCTATACCGCTTTCCTCTGCAAGAGGCGCATTAATACAGATAAGGTCAAACTCGTCATTATCCACAAGTTTTTTTGCTGTTTTGGAATTATCAGCTATTGAAGTCTGCGAAAAGGACTCAATCTTGAGCAACTGCGCAAGTGACTGAGCGCTTTGGACAGAGTGTGAAATAATTAAAGCTTTTTTCATAACCTTATCACCTCATTCACTTATCTTCAACATCATATTTTACAAGATTTCGGAGTGTTCTAATTTACATAAAGGAATTATAATATATTTTTTTATGGATTTCGACAATTACAATTCCAATAATGCAAAATCAGTTACACAAATGTTAAAAAACGATGAAATTTAAAGATATTTTTGATTTTTTCAAATGATATTCAGTGTTGCTGTTGTTAATGATTTTTGGTTGATACGAGCAACGCTCACTGTACTTTATGCCGTCACAAATTATTGATAGCCAAATGCGACAGCAACAAGAGGAGAAACTGCGTTGCTAAAACTGCTGATTTGCCGTTTTTTAAGGGCAAGTTATGGCTCTGCCCAAACCCGCACCCCTTTAAAACGGTTGACCTAAATTTTGAATTTTTTAATCTAAACTTTGCGGTAACGGCAATCTAAATTTTTGCAACACTTATTTATTATTTGCAACACATATTTACAAAAAGGCTGTTTCATTTTTTAGATGAAACAGCCCCGTTGCCGTATAATTTTATAATTAAGCTAAATAGCTTAATCCTCGCCCTTGCTCAAAAGCATTCTGTCGTTTTCGAGCTTAGAGCCGCTCACTTTTTCAAATTTCTGCAAGAGGTCGTCTACTGTGAGCTTTTTCTTTTCTTCGCCCGAAATATCAAGTATAACCTTGCCGTTGCTCATCATAATAAGGCGGTTGCCATGTACTATGGCATCGTGCATATTGTGAGTAACCATAAGTGCTGTAAGGTTATTTTCGGCAATAATCTTGTCGCTAAGCTCAAGCACCTTTGCGGCTGTTTTTGGGTCAAGCGCCGCTGTATGCTCATCGAGGAGCAACAGCTTTGGCTTGTTGATTGTAGCCATTAAAAGTGTGATTGCCTGTCGCTGACCGCCCGAAAGAAGTCCTACCTTTGAGGTCATTCTGTCCTCAAGTCCAAGCTCAAACTGCTTTAAGAGGTTTCTGTATTCTTCCTTTTCAGACTTTTTAACGCCCCAGCGAAGTCCTCTTTTCTGTCCTCGTCTTGCCGCAAGCGCAAGGTTTTCGAGAATTTCCATATCGGCAACAGTACCTGTCATAGGGTCTTGGAAAACTCTGCCGAGATACTTTGCCCTTTTGTGCTCGGGAAGTCCCGTTACATCTATGCCGTCAATAAGAATCTGACCGCTGTCAACCGGCCATACACCGGCAACCGCATTAAGTGTGGTTGATTTACCTGCGCCGTTGCCGCCAATGATTGTGCAAAAATCGCCTTCGTTTAGGTGAAGTGTTACACCGTTAAGCGCTACCTTTTCATTTATTGTGCCTTTGTTAAAGGTTTTGTGAATGTTAATAATATCAAGCATTGTCACTGCCTCCGTTTGACTTGTTAGCCTTTAAATTCATTTTAGCTACCTTTTTAAAGGAGGTTTTACTCTTTTTCTGCAAATAAGGTACAGCAAGGAAAATTGCAACAATAATTGCTGTAAAGAGCTTTGTATCGTCGGTAGGCATCTTGAGCCAAAGAACTATGCCCATTGCAATGTAGTAAAGAATACCGCCTACAATTACAAATACCATTTTAATAACAAAGTTCATCCTCTTGCGGAATAAAGCCTCGCCGAGAACCTCGCCGATGATAACAGCGGCAAGACCGATAACGATTGCGCCTCTGCCCATATTGATGTCGGCAAAGCCCTGATACTGTGCGAAAAGTGAACCTGCAAATGCAACAAGTCCGTTTGAAACTGCAAGTGCAATTACCTTTGCAACATTAATATTAATGCCCTGAGCCTTACTCATTGCAGGGTTTGAACCTGTTGAGCGGATTGTAGAGCCCTGCTCAGTACCGAAGTACCAATACATAGCCGCAATAACAATAGCCGCAATGGCAAGTCCGATAATAATTGAAAGGTTGATGTCGCTTGCGGAAATAACAAGCGCATAGTTTCTATAACTTACAGGTAAGTTTGATTTACCCATTATATTCAAATTGATTGAATACAGTGCTATCTGTGTGAGAATACCTGCGAGTATGTCGGGAATACCGAGCAAGGTATGCAATAGTCCTGTGATAAGTCCTGCCGCAATGCCTGCGAGAATGGCTACAATGAGCGCCACCCATACAGAACAGCCGTTGATAAGCAATATTGCCGTAACAGCGCCGCCTGTGGCAAACGAACCGTCTACGCTAAGGTCGGCAAAGTTTAAAAGTTTGTAGGTGATAAATACACCAAGTCCCATAAGTCCCCAAATGATGCCCTGTGCAATGTTGCCCGGCAAAGCCGCAACAAAATTGGCAGGATTAAGAGAACCAAAGTATTCTGCTAAAAATTCCATAAGAACCACCAATACATAAAAGATTGGGGTGTCGTTTTATCGGCACCCCACCGTTTTTTAATTTAAAATTAAGGTAATTATATAAGGATAATTATTCCTCAATAGCCTCGTAATCTGACGGAACTGTGATTCCGTAAGCATCGCAACGGCTCTTTACATACTTCTTTGTTACACTTGGAGCTGACTCAACCTTTAATGAAGTAATGTCTGCGCCGTTTACAAGAATGTCATAAGCCATTTCGCCTGTTTTCTGACCAAGCTCATAGTAGCTGATTGAAAGTGTTGCAACACCGCAGCCCTTACAAATACCCTCTTCACCTGCGATGATAGGTGTTTTGGACGCTGATGCTGTGTTGTCTATAATACCTGTGTTAGATGCTGCTGTGTTATCTGTCGGAACATAGAGAACATCGCTCTCGTCACAAGCTGTCTTTGTTACAGCTGCAACATCGTTAGAGTCTGCGAAAGAATATGTCTTTACTGTGTAGCCTGCGCTCTCAAAGAAAGGAGTGATTGTGTCGCTCTGATACTTTGAGTTAGCCTCAGCCGAGCAATAGAGAATACCTACTGTTTTTGCGTCAGGGAAAAGCTCTTTGAGCATATCAGCCTGCTTGTCAAGAGGAGCAAGGTCTGTTGTGCCCGATACATTCATTCCCGAAACACCTGTCCACTCTGCCATATCAAGAGCTGTGCCGTAGTCTGTGATTGATGTGCCGAGAACAGGGATAGTAGGTGTAGCTGTGTATGCAGCCTGAAGTGCGGCTGTACCGTTGCCGAGGATTAAATCATAGTTTGAAGAAACAAACTGATTGCAGATTGTTGCGCAGTTAGCCGAATCACCCTGTGCGTTCTGCTCGTCAAACTTAACCTTGTCTGCGCCGAGCTTTTCTGTAAGAGTATCCTTAAAGCCCTTTGTGGCAGCGTCAAGTGCCTCGTGCTGAATAAGCTGACAGATGCCAACATTGTAAACCTTGCCTGCGTCTGCCTGTGTAGCCGATGCGGCAGTTGAATTGTTTGATGAAGTGCCGCCTGTGCAGCCTGCGAGTGCAGCTGTTACTGTGAGCGCTGCTGTTGCAGCAGCTAAAACTTTTTTTGTCATTTTCATAAAAAATTCGTCCTCTCATTTTTTGCTTTAGCACTTAAACGAACATATGCTTTAAAGTTTTTATGCGCTAAAGCAAATATCTCGTATAGTATTATATACCCATTGTACGAATTTTGCAATAGCTAAAAGGTAATTCTATATGCTTTTAATAGCAAAACCATTTGATTTTTTGCTATTTTACCGCCACATTTTCATCACCAAGCTGGTGTTTTAGCTCTTTTATCATAACATCGTTAAGGCTGACCCACATATTTGAGGGCGCTTTTACCTTGCGTTTTGAATTTGTAAGGTAAAAAATAACAGGTGTTCTGCCGTCAAAAATATCAGTCACCCTTTTTGCACGATAGTACATATCCGTATTGAGGTCATCAATTCTTAAATACAAAGCCTGCGGTGCGGTATTTTTATTGTAAGCGACAGTATTTGCACCCTCTGCCCTGCGTTTTTCTGCATTTGTGGGCGGCATATCTTTACATTCGTCATTATTAAATGCCTTTGCTATACTGTCGCTGATTATCTTAGGCTCTTCGTCCTCTTTAAAATTCAGTGAGCCCTTTATAATTACAGGCGTGTTTTCATTTAAAAGTATTGTGCTTTTTTCGTACACATTCGGGAAAACAACAACCTCTATAATGCCATATTTATCCTCAACATTTATAAAAGCCATCAGCTTGCCGCTTTTTGTAACCTGAGTTTTAACTCTTGAAACAATGCCGACTATAAGCACTCTTTTTCCGTCAGGATAGCGAGCGGTTTCGTTGGTGATAATCTCGCCTATTCTGTCGGCATTCATTCGCTCTGCATACAGGCTGTAATTATCGGCAGGGTGACCGCTTAGGTAAATGCCTGCGATTTCTTTTTCCATACGCAAAAGCTCGTTTGTTGAAAATTCCTTTAAGTCGGGAAGCTGCGGCTCTGAAGTTGCCTTTACATCATCGTCGCCGAGGTCAAAGAACGACAGCTGTCCGCCTTGATTTTTGCGTGACTCATACTCTACATCGTCAAGTACGGTTTTGCTTATGGCAAGCAGCTGACGGCGGTTTGCTCCGAGCCCGTCAAGCGCACCGCATTTAATAAGGCTCTCAATGGCTCGACTGTTCATATTTTTGCCGCAAAGTCTTTTACAAAAATCATACAGACTTGTAAACGGCTTAAATCTGCGTTCCTTTATAATCTCGTCTATAAAAGCTCTGCCGAGGTTTTTAATTGCGAGCAAGCCGTAACGGATATTGCTGCCCGTTACCGTAAAGCCATGGTCGCTTTCGTTTACGCTCGGAGGCAAAACTCTGATGCCGAGGCGCTGACACTCGCCGATATATGAGGCGAGCTTGTTCTGATTATCAAGCACGCTTGTAAGCAGGGCGGCCATATATTCGTGAGGATAGTGGCATTTTAAATATGCCGTCTTGTACGAAATCATAGAATATGCCGCTGCGTGAGATTTATTGAAAGCGTAGGACGCAAAGCTCTCTATTTCATCATAAATGGAATTTGCAATTTTTTCGTCTATTCCACGGCGAATACAGCCGTCTACAATAATTTTGCCGCTTTCATCTGTAAGTCCATGCAAAAATATTTCCCTCTGCTTTGCCATTTCCTCGGCTTTCTTTTTGCTCATGGCTCGGCGCACAATGTCGGCTCTGCCAAGGCTAAAGCCTGCAAGCACCCTGAGAATTTGCATAACCTGCTCTTGATACACAATACAGCCGTAGGTTACCTCAAGAATCGGCTTTAAAAGCGGGTGCTTATAGGTTATGTGCGAGGGGTTGTGTCGGCAGTCTATATAGCGAGGAATACTGTCCATTGGTCCTGGGCGGTAAAGGGATACCACCGCTATCAAATCCTCGATTGAATCGGGTTTAAGGCGCATGAGAACATTTTTCATACCCTGACTTTCAAACTGAAAGACGCCCTCTGTATTGCCCTGAGAAATCATTGCAAAAACCTTTTCGTCTTTATCGTTTATATTATCGGGGTCATATTCGGGGTGATTTTTTTTAATCTGCTTGTCTGCGTAATCTATAACAGTGAGGTTGCGCAAGCCGAGAAAGTCCATTTTAAGAAGTCCAAGCTCCTCAAGTGTGGTCATTGTGAACTGCGTTACCACATTATCGTCATTTTTTGAAAGCGGAACATAGTCCGATACGGGTCTGTCGGTAATTACCACACCTGCGGCGTGCATTGTGGCGTGTCTTGGCATACCCTCAATGCTCCTTGCTATGTCGAGCAGCTGTTTTGTCTGCTCGTCCTCCTCGTAACGGTTTCTCAGCTCCGTACTTGTTTTAAGCGCCGAGTCGATTGTAACTTTTAATTCCATCGGCACAAGTTTTGCTACGGAATCCACCGTTGCATACGGAATTGCAAGCACTCTGCCCACATCTCTAATTGCGCCCCTCGCCGCCATTGTACCGAACGAAATTATCTGCGCTACCCTGTCTGTGCCGTATTTGCGCACTACATAGTCGATTACCTCTCCTCTGCGCTCTGTGCAAAAGTCAACATCAAAGTCGGGCATACTTACTCTTTCCGGATTTAAAAATCTTTCAAAAAGCAGATTGTACTTAATGGGATCTACCGCCGTAATTCCTATGCAGTAGGCGCAAAGTGAGCCTGCGCCCGAACCTCTGCCGGGGCCTACGGGGATTTTCTCGCTCTTTGCGTACTGCACAAAATCGTTTACGATAAGGTAATAATCGACAAAACCCATTTTTGAAATTGTGGCAAGCTCGTATTCCAGTCTGTCCGTCAAAGACTTATCGGGATTTTGTCCGTAATGCCTGTAAAGTCCCTCATAGCATTTCCTGCGAAAATACTCATAGTGGTCTTCGTTGTTTGGCACATCAAAGCGTGGCAGCTTGCGAACGCCAAACTCAAACTCTACATTACAGCGGTCGGCAATTTTTTGCGTGTTATCATACGCCTGCGGAAGATTTGGGAACAGCGCACGCATTTCTTCCTCTGTTTTAAGGTAAAATTCGCTTGTCTGAAACTCCATTCTGTCCACATCGTTTACAGTGCGGTTTGTCTGTATGCAAAGCAGAATGCTGTGAGTAAAGCTATCCTTTTTATCTATATAATGGCTGTCGTTTGTAACCACAAGCTCAGCGCCGATTTCGCTTGCAAGGCAGATAAGCTGCGGATTGATTTTCTTTTGTTCTTCAATGCCATGGTCTTGCAGTTCTATAAAAAAGTTTTCTCTGCCGAAAATCGACTGATAAAAAAGAGCCTTCTGCTTTGCGCCGTCATAATTTCCGTCAAGGAGAGCCTGCGGAATTTCACCCGCAAGACAGGCAGAAAGGCAGATAAGGCCCTTGTTATATTGCTTTAAAAGCTCGTCATCTATTCTCGGTTTGGAATAAAATCCCTCGGTAAAACCCTTTGACACGAGCTTGATAAGATTTTGATAACCCTCGTTATTCTCGCAAAGCAGAACCATATGATAGTATTTTTCATAGGCTGAGGTTTTGTCAAATCGTGAGTGCGGAGCAACATAAACCTCACAGCCGATAACGGGCTTTATCCCCTGCTTTTTGCAGGCACGATAAAAATCTATTACACCATACATTACGCCATGGTCGGTTATGGCAAGGGCGGTTTGCCCCTTTTGCTTAGCCGATTTAACAAGCTGCTCTATCCTGCTTGCACCGTCAAGCAAGCTGTATTCGGTATGATTATGAAGATGTGTAAAAGCCATAGTTAATCACCGCATACCTTTGCGTTTATTTTTCCGTCACTCAAAATTACTGTAAACTCATCTCCGCCGCTCAGCTGTTTTGCCGAGGTAATTATTTTTTCGTCCTTTTCGGCTATTGCGTATCCTCTGCCGAGTACATTAAGCGGATTTAGACCGTCAAGTTTGGCTTTTGCGGAAACAAGTTTATTTTCTTTTTGAGAAATATTATCATTCATAAGCCGAGAAATTTTTTCGGCTTTAGCTAAAAGCTGTCTTTCGGTTTGCTCTGCCCTCACCTTTGGCGATGACAAAGACATTCTTCTCTGCTGTTTTTCAAGTTTAAGCTGAGCCGTTTTGAATTTTTGCTCAAGAGTTGCGGCAAGGTACTGCCTTTGCTTTTTGTAGTAAGATATAAGCTCCTGCCTGTCGGGTACGGCAAGCTCTGCCGCCGCCGATGGGGTTGATGCTCGCTTATCTGCCACAAAATCGCAAATTGTAAAATCGGTTTCGTGGCCTACACCCGAAATAACAGGAGTCTTACAATGATAAACAGCATACGCAAGCTCTTCATCGTTAAATGCCCACAAGTCCTCAGCCGAGCCGCCGCCTCTGCCGATTATTATAACATCGGCAATTTTGCTTTCGCTGAATTTATTTACTGCGTTTACAAGCTGCTTTGGCGCACTGTCGCCCTGCACCAAAACGGGAGCAAGTATAATGTCAACGCTCGGAAATCTTCGTCTTAAAATATTGGTAATATCCTGCACCGCCGCACCTGTGGGCGAGGTAATAACTCCGATTGTTTTTGGAAATTTTGGCAACGGCTTTTTGTGCGCAGGGTCAAAAAGGCCCTTTTTTTCAAGGTCAGATTTAAGCTGTTCAAACGCAAGTGCAAGCGCACCCACACCGTCAGGCTGCATATCCTCAATGTAGAGCTGATACCTGCCGCTTGGCTCGTAAAGTGAAATTCTGCCTCGGCAAATTATTTTCATTCCGTTTTCGGGGCGGAACTTTAGCCGCCTTGCATTGCCTGCAAACATAACGGCGCTGATAACCGAATTGTTGTCCTTCAGCGAGAGGTAAATATGACCGCTGCGCTGATGAACGGTAAGGTTGGAAATTTCACCCGTTACAAGCACAAACTGCAATTTTCCGTCATTTTCGATGAGCGATTTTATATAGAAATTGATTTGTGAAACCGAAAGCACTCTCGGCTTTTGAATTTGCGGTGAATACATTTCCTGACCTCCTGTTAGGTGATATATAAAATTGATACTCTCAAACTGCTTACAGTTTATTTCATATTGCCTGCCACTTGGCATTTCTTTTACGTTGGCAAGCAATTATTGTGTTTCGGTAAATTTTTTATATGCAAGATACGCTATTCCGCCTGCGTTGTCGGAGGAATATTCCGGCTTTGCAAAGGTTGCGCCGAATTTACGGGTAAGCGCATTTTTTATAATAGAGTTTGACATTACTCCGCCTGCAAACACAACAGGCAAACTGCCATACTGCTCAAGCAATTTTTCAGTCATTTTTTCGAGTGTGGACTGAATATAGGCAAGGCAAAAGGCTGCGATTTTCTCTTTGCTTTCGCCGCAATCAAGCATTTTTTTGCACTGATTTTCAAGACCGCTCAGACAGCAATCCGCACCCTTTAAGGTGGGGCGCACTTTGAATTTTTCGGTATTCTCAATTGCGAGCTGTTCAAGCTGAGGGCCGCATGGAAATTTCAGACCGAGCATAAGTCCTACTCGGTCAACCGCCTGTCCTGCGTTTAAATCAAGGGTTTTAGCAACCTCTTGTACGGCAAACGAGCTTGTACTGCCCTTGGCAAGCACTGCCTCTGTTGTGCCGCCGCTTACATGAAAGGCTAAAAATTCCTTGTCAAACAGGTCATCTCTTTCGGCTGAAAACAGCGCTGCGGCAATATGCCCCTCCTGATGTGAAAAGGTCAGGAGAGGCTTTTTTATTACTGACGATATAATTCTCACCGTATTTTCGCCAACCGTAAAGCATGGCATATACGAGCCGTCAACAGGTCGAGGTCGGGTTGATACTCCGACTGCCGACACTGCCGATAAATCGGTTTCATTTGCGATATTTTCAACAAGTGTGTGCAGCTGCTGAGTGTGGTGAAACACTGCGTCGCTTTGGCGCAAGCCGAGCTGCCCCTGCTTTACGGGCAACAGTTGCTTTCTTTGCAGCATTTGTCTGCTTTCGCTGTTATACACCGCAACTGAGGTGGTGTAATTAGATGTGTCTATACCGAGAAAAAGGCTCATTATTTTTCTCCGTTATCTCTTACATACGAACCCAAAATACCGTTTACAAAGCCGCTTTCGCCGATGGTGTATTTTTTTGCAAGCTCAACAGCCTCGTTAATGGCAACGCTTGCTGGAACATTTTCAAGATACTTAATTTCATAAACGGCAAGCTCAAGGATTGCAAGTGACGGCTTAGAAATTCTTGAAAGCGTCCAACCCTTTTTAAGGTAGCCTGAAATAATCTCGTCAAGCTCGCTCTTTACAGAAATAATGCCCTCAACCTCTGCCTGAGCAACAGGGCTTACTCCGCCCATAAACAGCTCGGAGCTGTCCTGCACCATATTGTCAACGGATGTGTTTGTAAATGAATTTGAAAACAAAAGCATAAACGCCTGCTCACGCTGTTCTGAGCGTGTGAGATTGATTTGTGCAACCTTGTTTTCGGTTTCCTGTGCTGTTTCTTCCTCTGCATTTTGAGCAGTTACATTTATCTCTTCAGACATATTATCCCAACTTTACTATATATTTAGATATTTAGGATAATTATATCACATAAAATTTTGATTGTAAACTATATTAACACCAATGCCGCTAACTTAATAAAGCATAAAATTTCAGTCGCCGAGTTTTTATATCACACAAAACAGAAATCGGTTGACAGCTTTAAATTTAACTTCACGCACCTACAACGGATATTGCGTCGCTTGTTATATCGTAATGCGTTGTTACCGCATCGTATACAGAAAGCACTGTATTTTCATTGAGCTCGTTTTTCGGCACAATTACCGTTACGCCCATATCTGTTATACAGCAAAGGCAGTCGGAAAAGCCCTTTGCCTTTACTATGGTTTCTATTGTATCCTGTGTAGTGAAAAAGCCGATTATTCTCTCCACATTTTTCTGCGCCTCCGTAAGCTCTGAATCTGCGCTTGAATCCGACTCAAGTATTTCTTCGGCATCATCAATCACCTTGTCTTGGGTGTTCTGCCGTTTGGTGCGCTCGGCGGCAAAAAAGTCCTGCTGTTCCTTTGAAAGTGCCATTGTAGCCACTGCCTCGTCTGAGGTTGCCGTTTGTCCTACGGTGGCATTTACATATGAGGCTGCGCCCAGCTCCTTTACGGGCGATGTACTTTTTGCCTGCGAAATCTGATAGTTTATGTAAACCGCTGTGGCAAGTGCAAGTACAAGTGCTGTCATTACAATATGCTTTTTCTGAATTTTCATAATACCTCTACCTTCGTTCTGTTAGTTTTGTAACACATACCTTTGCCGATGAAATATCCAGCGCCCTTGTTACCGCCTGAGTGACCGTTTGTGCAACTACGGGGTCATCTCCGCCCTCGCACACAACAAGCACACCTCGTATAACAGGCTGAATTTCTTTTGTCTTGGTGGTGCTGTCCTCAAGATACACATACTCAACCGAGTTTTCTATGGTGAGCAGCACCTTGGTTTCTCCGCAGCCGCTGATGCTCGAAAGTATTTTTTGCAAATCGCTTTCAATCTCTGTGCTGTAAGTGGTAACGGAAAAACCGCCTGTTTCCTCCTTACCGCCCGTATTGATGCCTGTAAACGAGGAAACGAAAATCAGCGCTATTCCGATTGCGCCGACGGTTATTATAATTTTTCTTATTTTGTCACTTTCAAACAGCTTTTTTATTCCGCTTGATTTTTCGTCCATAGCCTGCACCCTTAAATGAAAGTAATTCTCGGATACGCTCCGAAACTTTTAAAAACGAGCGAGCCGATTTTATCATTCTGATTTTTATAGTCTTTGCTTATATATATGCTGATGTCACCTATAATTATGCTGTCGGTCTGCGCTTTTGCGAGAACTATTTTGCACTCCGATATTTTTATGCCGTTCTGTTCCAGCAAATCGGTTAGGCTCTGCTCAAGATTTTGCTCTGCCTGCTTTATCACAAGGTTTGCGTATGCCTCATCTGAGGTTGAAATTTTATTTTCCTCTTCGGCTATGATATTTGTGTCAATTTTAATTGAAGATATTGCCTTTGTTACGGGAGAAATAAGACAGCAAACCATAAAAGCGCCAATCACAAGGGCAACTGTTTTTTTTGTAGTGCCCTCAGGCACAAAGGCTGAGAGCAGGCTGCATATAAGCGCACCTGCGCATACCGTAACGGTTGCGGAAATCATACCGCTCATACTCCACCGCCTCCCAACAAAAGCACAAGCGCCGTTGAAATTATATAAACCGACATAATGCAAAGCACGATTGCAAGCAAGGTGGAAAGCACCGTACTCACACCCTCAAGCAAATTTTTCACCTGATTTATGCCGAGGGTATCTGCAAACAGCTTTCCTGCCGATAATGTGAATATCCACAACAAGCTATTAAGAATAATGGGCAAAAATACAAATGCAATAGATATAATCACAAAAATTCCAAGTCCCGATTTGAGCAAATTTACACTTCCCTGCACTGTTTTGTAGGCATCGGAAAGCGCCGAGCCGACTATCGGGATAAATGAATTGAGAGTAAAACGCACTGCTCGTGTAGATACATCGTCAACCGAGGCGGTTATCAGCTGCTTAAATGAAAGTACGGCGGTGAATACCGTCATAACAAAGCCGAGTATCCATTTTACCGCCTTTGAAATTACAGAAGAAATGCCCGAAAGCCTTGTTTCGGGGCATACGCTTGCCGTAACCGATACACCCAAAAACATATTTAAAAACGGCACTATCACCTTGGAGCTGAGTTGTCCCACTCCCTCGCCTGCGCCTATCATCATGGCGTAATATGACGCACCGCTTACGGCGTGTCCCGTACTCGACATTATCATAACCATTACGGGCACAAAGGCAAGCATAAAGGCTGATGCTGTTTTTACAACCGCCGACATATCGGCAATAACCCGAATTGCAGGAAGTGCAGCCGTACAGGTAGCACAAAGTACGGCTGCTATGCCAAGTGAGGAGGAAAGTTCACTTGAAAGCGAATTTTTGTAGGAGGATAAAAGCGAGCATATAAGTATGAGTGCCGTAAGCGATATTACAGCCTTGAGCGGGCCTGCGCTGTTTTCACCTGCGAGCTTGACGATTTCGTTTACAACCTCTGTAAATGAAATTTGCGAAATCTGCTGACCGTCTATGCCGTTTATCCCTATATTTTCAAGGCTCTGCTTTACATCGTCCGACAGACTGTTATATAAAGCGGAGGTATCGTAAATGCTGTTAATATCATTTGCTGTACTTTGCGTGGCGCTTTGTGAATCTGCCGCAAAAGCCGTAACCTGTGACAAACACAAAACCACTGCAAGCACCAGAAAAATTACCGCTGCTTTTTTCAACATCAACACTCCTTTAGGAGTTATTTACAAGTGACGCCACAGTATTGAAAATTTCGGTATAAAGAGGGAGTGACGCCGCCATAATCAGTATTTTACCTGCAAGAGTAACATTTGCCGCTATTGCCTGCTGTCCCGATTCTTTGCACACGCTAACGGCAAGCTCTGTTACAATACAGATTCCTATTACCTTGAGCAATATTTTTATATACTCAATATTCATATCCGATGCCGCCGCAATTTGGTTTACGGTCTGCAATATTGTGCCTGCAAAGGAGATAACCGCCATCAGCAAAATTACTCCGCAAGCTACCGAAAGCATAAGTGCGGTTTCTCCGTTGTGCTTTTTTATTGCCACCGCCGAAATTGCCGCCACGACTGCCACTGCGGCTATTGTAATAATATTCATATTCTTTAAAAACCAAACAGCTGCTTTATTGTGTTAAATAGCGTGCTTATCTGAGTAACAATCAGCGTCAGCACCACTATAAGTCCCGCAAGTGTAGTGAGCATTGCCTGCTCCTCTCTGCCGCTGCGTATCAGCACCTGACACAATACGGCAACTATTATGCCGATTGCAGCTATTTTGAAAATAAGTTCAACATCCATAGCTATCCTTTCAGATTACAATAAGTGCGACAGCCGCACCGACAAAAAATCCCATTGTTTTATATAATCGTGACTTTTCGGTTATGTCTTTTTTGCTGTCATCAAGGTGCGCCTTTGCAAGTCCTTTGTAAAGTTCAATGTGCTTTAGCTGTCCCTCAACATCGGTTATACCGAGCTTTTCACCAAACGAACACAAAAGCTGTTTGTCATCGTGCTTTAGTGAATATCCGTCAGAAATTTTTATTACTGCCTTTTTCCACCTCTCAAAAAACGAACCCTCGCTTTTCCGGTAAGAGTCATATACGGCTTTCCCGAACGGATCTTCACTCTTTGAAATAATTACAGAAAGCTCGTCACCGCTGTATCGAATATTAGTGGCGAGTGAGTCGAGAAACACAAGGAAGTCATTTATAAAATCTCTGCGCCTGTATAATCTCTGCGACTTTTTTATGCCGATTAATGTGGTTGCCGTTACAAGCAAGGCACAACCGATTATTTTAATCAACAAACACATCACCGACCTTTATAATCTTGATTACCCTGCCCGCCGCTGTTCTGTTGTCGAGAAAAACAAGTGTTTTAAAGCCGCCGCCTGCAAGGAGCTTTTTGATATTTGCTTTCTTTCTAAGCTCCTCAATGCTTGAGCAATGCAAGGTTGATATAAAGGAAACACCCGAATTTACCGAATACTCCATAGCATCAATATCCCTTTGCGTGCCGATTTCGTCACAAACTATAATATCGGGCGACATACTGCGTATAGCCTGCATAATTCCGCTCGGCTTATCGTAAAGGTCGAAAACATCGCACAAGCCTATGTCATTTTGGAGAATACCCGACGAAGTACCTGCAAGCTCTCCCCTTTCATCTATAAGCGATATTCTTTTGCCGTACTCGGTCGAAAGTATCCTCGCCATATCTCGCAAAAGCGTTGTTTTGCCTGAGCATGGCGCTCCGCAAATAAGCACTCCGCCAAAATCGGGATTAAGTGCGTCTATAATTTTTCGTGAGCACTCCTTATGCTCTCTTGCTATTCTTATATTGACTGATGAAATGTCACGAATGTTTATTATCCTGTCGCCCTCGCAAATTGCCGTTCCGCAAATGCCTGCCCTGTGACCGCCATGCATTGTTACAAAGCCGTTTACTATTTCGCTCTGCTTTGAATACACCGAGTAGTTGCAGATGTTGTGAAAGGTGTCGGTCAAATCTCCTCGGCTGACTGTGAGCATTGCGCCGTCAAGTATGGCATTTGTAAGTCCGCCCTTTTCGGTAAGAAAATATGTAGTGTCGGGACAAACAATAGCGACAGGTCGGTTTACTCGCAATCGTATCTCCTGAGCTGTGTCGCAAAATTTTGGCATAAGCGGTAAAATTCTCTGATAAATATTCTGACTGAGTGAGCGAATAGCAAGCACAAACCTGCCCTCATTGTTTAGACTTGTCATTTTAATCGTCCTTTCCTTGGCTTTGTTAATATCTATGCAGACAAGCAAGGCAAAAGAACTTAATTTTAATATTTTACAAAATAATTATTGAATTGTTGCTATTTCTATGTTATAATGCTATAAACAACAAATTAGGAAGTGAAAATAATGAAAAAGGCTAATATTATTAAAAAGACATTTGCACTTGCTTTAACGGGAACAATCATTTTGGGCGCAAGCGCTGTTTCTGCGTCTGCGGTATCTACCCCTGCTGATACACCTTTAAATCAGACAGGAACTATTACATATAACAAGGCTTTTTACGATAAAAATGCCGAGGCTTGTGATGCCATTGCCAACGGCTTGGCAAATCACGCAAGCAGTATAAATATATTTAACTACAAAATTCAAACCGATAATATCGGCAACGCTTACGCTGTGGCTCTAAAGAAAAATCCGCTTTTCTTTTATGTGGACAACAACAACTACTATATGACCACCAAAAAATCCTCCGACGGCATTACCTATATAAATTCCGTTATTCCGATTTACCGCTATGACGAAAGTACAACCGAACAGATGACAGATAAATTTAACGCCGAATGCAAAAAATATCTTGCAAAGCTAAGCAACAATATGACGGATTATCAAAAAGCGCTTACACTTCACGATGAGATTGCGCTTGAATGTGAGTACGGACTCGGAGATGAATTTTCGACAAGGTCATGTGACGCATACGATGCACTTGTAAATAAGGAGTCAACCTGCGAGGGATACACCGCCGCTTATTCATATTTGCTCTCACTTGTGGGCATAGACAGCGACATTGTAAATTCTTCGGCAATGGTTCATGCGTGGAATAAGGTATGTATTGACGGCTCTTACTATAATGTTGACATTACATGGGATGATCCAGTACCCGACAACAACGGTCTTGTAAGCCACACATATTTTCTGCTGAGCGATGACGAAATTGCAATAGCTACAAACAACAGACAGCCGCACTATGACTATGTAAGCTCATACAGTGCAGACAACTCAAAATATGACAAAAGTCTTTTCCACGAATTTAACACTAAAATGTGCATAGATGATGACGGCAGTTACTATGCGATTTCAAATTCATACAACAGCAAATACAAAAAAAGCCTTGTAAAATACAATTTAGAGGCTGACAGTGCAGAGGTTGTTAAAACAATCGGTGATTATTGGAAAGCGAACGAAACCGGCTATTGGCTTGACGGCTTTGCAGGACTTGATATGAAAAACGGTGTTTTATACTACAATACTCCAAGCAGTGTTTATTATCTCAATACAAAGACAGGCGAAACAGACTCACTCGGCAAAATCAGTTCCGACAAGGAAAGCTACGGAATGAGAGTGATTGACGGCAAAATTTATGTTGCGCTTTCGTCTACACCTAACGAAAAAACCACGCTCACATACTTTGGCGAATGTAAGGACTTTGACGATTTTATGCTCGGCGATGTAACGGGCGACGGTCAGATTGACATTACAGACGCAACCTCTATTCAGAAGTACCTTGTTGAAATGGAAGTTTACACCGAAAATCAGATTAAATGCGCCGACTTTGACAAGGACAGCTACATTACTGTGAATGACATAACAGCAATTCAAACCTATATGGCAGACGGAAATGTATAAAATTAAGTAACGACAAATAAGCATCTTTGCAAATAGCAGGGTGCTTATTTTGTTTTTCGGTTCTTTGTCAATAGTTGGGGTTAAGAACGTAGTCATTAAGGCTTCTACTTGAATGGAAGGCTTTTTGGTTTGATAAAATTTGTAATCTTATTTGATTACCCCAACATTTAATATAACACCACTTTTAAAATCTTGCTTTACTACTTTGACATTGCGCAATTTAATTTAAAAATATTTTGAAAAAACTTCCGGTTTGCTATTGCAATTTTAAAAATTATGTGTTACAATCCTAATCGTAATTCCGCAGGACGGAATTTTTTTAAACGGTTAAGTTAGTTTAAACTAACTGTTTGTAACTTCATATCGGGTTTACTAAGTAATTGTACCCGATATATATTTTAAAAATAAGGTTAGTTATAGCTAACTGTTACATCGGAGGAAAACATATGAGAAAGATGGGCAAATTTATAAGCTCCGCTGTGCTGTGCGTTATTTTGACAATTATCTTTTCTTTCAATACATTTGCACTTGAAACGGAAAATTTATCCGAGGGTACATACAGTGTTGACACAACACTAAGCTGTTATGTAAACGCAATGGGTGGTATTGAATTTGGAGCGCCGTTATTAACAGGCTCAACAATTAAGGTTGACGCAAACGGCAAAAAAACAATGACTTTGAATTTCACGAAAAGCAGTGTAACAATCTACAATATAACCTGTGATACTTTTATTGACCCGTCACCGACAACAGAGGACAGCAAAGGTGGAATTAAAAACGGAACGATAGGTATTTATGACGATAACGGAAACCTGCAAACCGATTCGGTGGAATACACACTGAGTGACGATACGGCTCTCAATTCAAAAAGCGAAGAGGTACACTATGTTACTTCAATTTCATTTCCGATTGAGAGATTAAAAGATACATACGAGCTTACCGTTTATGTAAACAGCAATGTAATGGGTGTTCAGTTTGGTACAGGCGGAAGTGACGGATACCCTGCCACACTAACCGTTGACAGAAACAGTCTGAAAGCGAAAAGCGCAGGCACTGAGCAGACTGAACAATACGAAACACTGCCAAATAAAACAAAAGCGGTGCAGACAACCACAGAGGTGGTTGTCGAGGACAAAAAGAGTGATACGGTTGTGGAAAAGAACGGCTTGAACATTCACTATGCAAACGGTGAGAACGAGGGCGCAGACAAAACAAGCGAAAGCTACACAGCTTACCTTAATATGCCGTTGCTTTGGCTAATGACTGCCATAGCCGCAGTTATTATAATTGCAGGAATTGTACTTATAATCAGCAGTAAATTCAAAAGAAAGCGTGATAATAAATGATAAAAAAGATTATATCGGTTGTATTATCGGCAATAATTACAGCAGGTTTTTGCGGTTGTGCCTCAAGCGGTGTGGCAGAAAACAGCGGCTCTACGAGCAATCCGAAAATTGCCTCTACTTCTGTTGCAATATGCCAAATTCTTGACAAACTTGAGTACGATAATGTAGTGGCAGTTCCCGAAACAGCTACGGAGAATATGCCCGAAAGATATAAAGATCTGCCCACGATTGGCTCGCCTATGACACCCGATTACGAAAAAATCAAATCGGTATCGCCCGATATGGTGCTTTCGCCAAAGTCGCTCGAAAGCTCGCTTTCGCAGGATTATACCTCGGCAGGGCTCAGCTCGGCTTTTCTTGACCTAAGCAGTGTGCAGGGAATGTACGACGCAATAAATTCACTGGGCGAATTGCTCGACAGAAAGCCGCAGGCTGAAAAACTTATAGATGACTACAACAGCTATATGGCTGAGTACAGGACAGACAGTGCAGAAAAAAGCGTTTTGATTTTGATGGCTTTCCCAGACGGCTTTTATCTTGTGGCAACAGAAAATTCCTATGTAGGCAACCTTGTGGAGCTTGCAGGCGGAAAGAATGTTTACGGAAAGGACACAAGCGGAGATGAGAACGGCTTTGTTTCAATAAACCCCGAAGATATAGTGCAGAAAAAGCCCGACATTATAATGGTGTTTGCTCATTATAACGAGGAAAGTGCTTTTAAATATATGAAAGAGGAATTTAAGTCAAATTCTGCATGGCAGTATTATGATGCCGTAAAGAATGACAATATCGTTTATCTCCCCTCAAAGTATTTCGGTATGAGCGCAACGCTTGATTGGAAAGAGTCACTTGATTACCTAAAGCCTGTTTTGTACGGTGAATGATTATGAAAACATTTACAAAAAGAAAAACAATAGCGGCATTTTCAGTAACCGCAGCACTGATTTTAATAATGTTTTTTATTGCCATTAATACAGGCGGACTCAGTGTCAGCATTGCTCAACTATTTAAAGGATTATTTGTTGAGTACGACAAAACCGTAGCGATAATTCTTGAACTTCGTTTTCCACGAATAATTGTTGCGTTGCTCGGCGGCGCTGTTATGGCTGTTTCGGGCGTACTTATGCAGGCAGTTATGAAAAACCCACTCGCCGACCCCGGCATAATAGGCGTTACTTCGGGTGCGGCATTTACGGCAGTTATTGTATCGGCTTTCTTCCCTTTTCTTGCATCTTTTACTCCACTGTTTTCATTCATAGGCGGTATGACAGCTTTTGTTATAGTGTATTTGCTTGCGTGGAACGGCAATGTAAGTCCTCTTAGGCTGATACTTGTGGGTGTTGCGGTTGACGCATTTTTTACGGGATTGTATCAGGCTTTTTCCTCTGCAACAGGAGGAAATTACAGCGGCGCCGCAAATATTATTAATTCAAACATATCTTTAAAAACATGGAACGATGTTTATCTTCTCCTTATATATACGATTGTGGGTGCGGTATGCTGTATATTGGCGGCAGGAAAATGCAACCTGCTTTCGCTGTCGGACATCACACTCCATAGCCTTGGTGTAAATATAAACAGGGTCAGAATAATAATTTCGATTATATCGGTAATGCTCGCAAGCGTATTTACCTCTGTAATCGGCTCGGTGAGCTTTTTGGGACTTATAGTACCGCACATTTCAAGGCTGTTGGTTGGCAGTAATCACAAGGTACTGATTCCGTACAGTGCTTTACTCGGCTCGTTTATATTTTTAATGGCAGATACAATAGGCAGAATGATTGCATATCCTTATGAGATAAGCGCCGCAATTATTATGGCTGTTATAGGCGGTCCAATGTTTATTATTCTGCTTAGGAGGAGCAAAAACAGTTATGGAAACAGCAACACATAATTTATCGGTTGAAAATTTAATCTTTGGCTACAACAAAGACAGGTTAATTTTAAATGATATTTCATTTGAGCTTGCTCCGAATAAAGTCACAGCATTGCTCGGTGCTAACGGAAGCGGTAAATCTACCCTCTTTCATTTGCTTACGGGCAGGCTAAAACCTAACAGCGGAAAAATTATTTTTGACGGCAAAAGCATAGATACAATTAAAAAGAGGGAGTTTTCTCAGCACATTGCGGTAGTTCATCAGTACAATACAGCGTCTGAAGATTTTACGGTGAGGAAACTTGTGGAAATGGGACGCACACCATACAAAAATATTTTTTCCTATGGGCAAAGCTCAGAGGACGAATTTGCTGTAAAAAATGCGCTGAAAATTACCGACACCTATAAATATGCCGACAGGATGATAAGCACATTATCGGGCGGTCAGCGGCAAAGAGTGTGGCTTGCGCTTGCGCTTGCTCAAAACCCCGACATTCTTTTGCTTGATGAGATTACAACATATCTTGATATTCATTACCAATACGAGATACTAAAACTTATAAAAGAGCTTAATAAAGATAAAAAGCTGACCGTTTTAATGGTTCTTCACGACATAAATCAAGCGATTGAGTTCAGCGACAATGCAATAGTTATGAAAGACGGCAAAATTATTTCTTGCGGAGAAACAAAAAAAGTTGTGAACAAAGATGTTATAGACACTGCGTTTGATGTAAATACGCAAATGGTTGACATAGCAGGCAGAAAAATTTGTGTTATAAAAAATTGAGAGGTGTTTTATTTTGACTAAAGAAAAAAGAAAACGACTTGGAATAATTCTTATAATCGCAGGTGCAACGGCACTGCTTGTAATTTTGTTTTTTATATTTTTCGGAAGTAAACTTGTGCTGAATCCCGATTATGAGTTTGAACCTGAGCAAAGTATTGTACAGTCCTCAAAACAGCTTGATTTTGACTCAATTTCAATTCCGGGCAAAGAATCAATGAAAATACAGGCAGAGCAAAAAAGCGTTTCGGTTGACCTGTATAATCCAAAGGATAACAAATGCTATTTTGAAATTTCTATTTTGCTTGACGACGGCACAGAGCTTTACAAATCAAGACTTGTAAAACCGGGTCAGAATATCTACAAAATAGACCTTAACAAGGAGCTTGCAAAGGGTACATATAACGCAACTGTCCATTACAGCACATACACAACAGACGGAAACTACACTCCCCTAAACGGAGCAAATGTACCTATAAAGCTTATTGCGGAATAATAAATTTGCAGTAACATTACTGTCAGTACAGTGATATTACATAAATATTTTATGGCACTGAAAGTGCAGAAAGGAGTGCATTTATAATGCATAATACAAAATTCAGAACGGGAAAAATTGCCGCTGTATGCACAGCCGCTGTTATGATGGCATCTTCACTTGGAATAAGTGCATTTGCCGCAGAAACTCAGACACTTGAGGCAGGAAAATACACTGTTAATTCAGACCTTTCTTGCTATGTAACAGCAATGGGCGGCGTTGAATTTGGTAAGCCTCTCCTCACAAAGACAGAGGTAACAGTAAACGAGGACGGCACAGCAAAGTTTGACCTTAGCTTTACAAAGAGCAGTGTTACAATTTACAGCGTTACTTGCGATACTTTTGTAGACGCATCGGCTGACGGAGCAGTTCTTAATTACAAAGACGGTTCAGAGTGGAAAGCAGTTGACAGCTACAAATTAAGCACAGACACAGCGCTCAATTCAAAGAATGAGAGTGTTAATTATGTAGAGTCAATCTCATTTACAGTATCTTCTATTGCCGATACATACAACCTTGGTATGTATGTAAACAGTAATGTTATGGGCGTACAGTTTGGCGGCAGTGACAGCGCAAACTATGCCGCAACCCTCACTGTTGATTGGAGCAGTGCCGCAAAAATTAAAACAGCCGACAAAACATCTTCACAGAGTGCAACTGTAAAGTACAATGTTGAGGAGGGCTACGAGGTTAGCATTCCTGCCGAGATTACAGTTGACACAGAAACAAAGACCGCTAACTACTCGGTACAGGCTAAAAAGTTTGTACTGCCTGAGAACGCATATGTTACAGTAACAGCCAACGAGAACGGCTCACTTTCAAACGGTAAGGACAGCCTTGCATTTACAAATGAACTCGCAGCAGGCAACCTTACAAAAACAGGCGACAACCTCAACGGTAAGGTAACAGTAACAGGCGAGCCTGCATCTGCCGGTGAATACACAGGTACAGTAGACTTTACAATCAACTACTTTGCTAAATAATTAAACAGCTAAATCAGCAAACAGAAAAATAAAAATCCATCGGGAAATTTCGCCCGATGGATTTTTTGCTTTGGTTTGGTTTTGTAAAGTGGGAAAGTTTTGAAGGCTTGATCTACTGTTCTGCAAAGAATTTAGCAGACTGAAAATTTATGAATATTATGCTGTTTTCTGTATTTGTCGGTGCGACAAATTTGAATTTTTATTCTCCAACATATTGCGATTATAATTATTTTTATTCAGTAGTTAAAACGAATTTCAACACATCCATTTTCATCAACTAATGCAAGCGCTTGGTAAATATCACCGCTTTTTTTGTGCAAAACTCTTATGTTAGGATATGAATAAATTGACTTTTTAAAAAACAAAAGCATATAGTAGCTTTCATCGTTGTTCAAAGAGATCTTATCAAATGATTTAATAAGATTACCAGAATCACACTCTTTATTAATGATTTTTCTTATTTGAGCAGAACAAGGAGCTTTCATTGCTTTGTTAATAGCCGCTGAAACGGACAAATAATCACTCATAGGGTATTTCGCCTCCAAAAAGAAATCACAAGAATAATGCAACCCCATTTCACACACTTTATTCCAAAAGCATATTTAATAATTCTTCTTCAGAAATAACGGTGATGCCGAGCTGTTGCGCTTTTGTCAGCTTACTGCCTGCGTCTTCGCCTGCAAGCACATAATCGGTCTTTTTAGAAACAGATGAGCTTGTTTTTCCGCCGTTCTGTTCAATCAGCTTGCCTGCCTCACTGCGTTTCATAGTCGGCAATGTGCCTGTTAATACAAAGGTTTTGCCCTCGAAAATTCCGCCTTTCTTTTTCTGCTCGGACGGTTTCATCTCAAGACCAAGTTCTTTAAGCTCTGCTATAAGATTTTTTGTGCTTTCGGCTGAAAAATAGTTTACCACGCTGTCAGCCATAATTGCACCAAAGCCCTCGATAGCGGAAATATCCTCTTTCTTTGCGCTCATAAGGTCATCTATGCCTGCAAAGTTTTCGCACAAAATTTTGGCGGCTTTCAGTCCGATATTCCTTATGCCAAGGGCAAAAACAAGGCGGTAAAGCTCGTTATGCTTTGACTTTTCGATTGAATTAATAAGATTTTGTGCTGACTTTTCAGCTTTGCGGTCGAGTGCGGTAATGCTCTCAACGGTTAATCTGTAAAGGTCGGCAGGAGATTTTATAAGTCCCTCATTCACAAGCTGTTCGAGTACGGCAGGGCCGAGTCCGTCTATATCCATAGCATCTCTGCCCACAAAATGGATAAGGTGGCGCATAAGCTGAGCAGGACAATCGGTATTGGTACAGCGAATTGCCGCCTCGTTTTCGTCACGCACAACGGGTGTGTGGCAGGACGGGCAAAGTTTTGGAAACTCAAACAGCACTGCGTTTTCGCCATGCTCCTTTACAGAAAGCACCTCGGGTATAATCTCTCCAGCTTTACGGATAATTACCGTATCGCCAACGCAAATGCCCTTTTCTTCGATAAAATCTTTATTGTGCAGGGTTGCTCGGCTTACGGTAGTACCTGCAAGAAATACAGGCTCAAAAATTCCGACAGGAGTAAGCACGCCTGTTCTGCCGACATTTATTTCAACCTCAAGCAGCTTTGTTGCCTTTTCCTCGGGCGGATACTTGTAAGCCTCTGCCCACTTAGGATACTTTGCGGTACTGCCCAATAATTCTCTTGCAGCAAAGTTATCCACCTTAACAACTGCGCCGTCAATCGCATAATCCAATGTGCCACGCATATTGCCGATTCGCTCTATCTCCTCTATCGCCTCTTGCATATCGTCAAAAATATTGTAAAAAGCGGTAGGAAAACCAAGCTCTGTGAGGTAATCAAGACCTTGGTGGTGGCTTGTAATCTCTGCGCCCTCAATCTGCTGAATATTAAACACAAAAATATCGAGCTTGCGCTTTGCGGTAATCTTTGAATTTTTTTGTCTTAATGAGCCTGCTGCTGCATTTCGTGGATTTTTAAAAGGCTTTTCCTCATTATCTTCCTGCTCCTTAACAAGCTCGTTAAAACTGTCAAATGACATATAAACCTCTCCACGAACCTCTAAAAATTCAGGTGCATTTTCAATCTTTTTCGGGAGTGAGCGAATGGTCATAAGATTGTCGGTAACATCTTCGCCAACATTTCCGTCACCTCGTGTAGAGCCACGCACAAACACGCCGTTGCGGTACTCGCAGGATACAGAAAGTCCGTCAAATTTCGGCTCAACAACATATTTTACATTTGGCACAACCTCACGCACTCGTTTGTCAAAATCAAGCAGTTCGCCATGTGAAAAGCTGTCGTGCAGGCTTTCCATAGGTACGGTATGAGTTACGGGAGAAAACTTTGTTCCTCGCTCACCGCCTACTCTGTTTGTGGGCGAAAGAGGCGACTTGAGAGTAGGAAACTCGTTTTCAAGGTTTTCAAGCTCACGCAAAAGCATATCGTACTCATAGTCTGAAATTTCGGGGTTATCGAGATTATAGTAGCGATTGTTGTGGTATTCAAGTGTTTTGGTAAGCTCTTTTATTCTTTGTTCTGCAAGGATAATATCCATATAATCTGTCCTTAATTTATCTTTTATCAATTAAATTGATTTGTAAGCATAATTAAATATAGTATTTTGCTTTTAAAGCAAAATAAAAATTACTTATTTACTACCGATGTTCCCTTTTCTTTCAAATATGTTGATTCAAGGTCGGCAAGGTGGAGCTTTACGGCAAGCGGATAACGCTCGTAGGCAAGTGAGATTGAATTGCTGTTTTTGTCGCCAAATTCTCCCATATGCCAACGGATTGCCATTGCCTCATCAATTTTTAGATGCATTTTGCGTTCAATCAAAAATACTGACTTTTCGCCATGACCGTACGGAAACTGATCGTCTATTGCATAATAAGGTACTTTTTCCCACGCACCTGTCTGCTCGTTCTTAACATTTCTTGAGGATACCTTGTAAAACTGAGCCTTGCACAAATCGTGCAGAAGTCCGCAAATGGCAAAGCTCTCGATATTGTCGGTTTCCTCATCATAGTGCTTTTCCATCATGGTATTGAACACGCTTACCGAGTGCATTACAAGTCCGCCCTCGCAGGCGCAATGATACTTGGTGCTGGCAGGCGCAGTAAAAAAGTCTGTGCGCTTGAGCCATTCAAGCAGTTCATCCGCACCGTTTCGTGTTATGTACTTTGTATAAATTTCAATAAATTCTTCTTTTGGAGTCATTTTTCATCGCTCCTTTGCGGTTATTTTATAGAACAAAAGGGCATCCCTTTAATGGAATGCCCTGTTTAGTAACAAATTATTCAGCAACCTCTTCAGCAGCCTCAGCAGGAGCCTGCTCATCCTCCGGAAGAAGTGCACGCATTGAAAGGCTTACACGCTTCTTGTCAAAGTCAATAGCAGTAATCTTAGCTTCTACTGTTTCGCCAACTGAAAGTACATCAGCGGGCTTTTCAATTCTCTTGTTAGCAATCTGAGAAATGTGGATAAGACCATCAATACCGGGAATGATATTTGCAAAAGCACCGAATGATGTAAGACCAACGATTGTAGCCTTAACAACTGTGCCCTCAGGATACTGATTCTTGAGGATTTCCCATGGATTTTCGTCAGCGTTCTTAAAGCCGAGAGAAATCTTCTTTGTTTCCTCGTTGATGTCTTTTACATAAACCTCAACAGTATCGCCTACATTAACGACCTCGCTTGGGTGCTTGATGTGTGTCCAAGAAAGCTCAGAAATGTGGATCATACCAAATACGCCGCCAAGGTCAACAAATGCACCGTAGCTTGTAAGTGACTTAACAACACCTGTGTACTTCTTACCGATTTCGCAGTTCTTCCAGAACTCCTCACGCTGAGCAGCTCTCTGCTCCTTAAGTACGCTTCTGATTGAGCCGATAGCTCTCTTTCTTCTGCCACGCTGTGAAACCTCAATAAGTCTGAACTGTACTTCTTTACCTACGAGATCCTCAAGGCTCTCGTCACGAGTAGCAGTTGCCTGTGAAGCAGGAATAAATACTCTTACATCGTTGTAGATAACGATTACACCGCCCTTAACAGCCTCTGTAACCTTACCTGTAAGAACTTCCTGTGAGTCAACCTTAGACTCAAGAATTTCCCAGCCCTTAGCTGCGTCTACTCTGCGCTTAGAAAGCATAATTGTGCCTTCCTGATCGTTTGTCTTCATAATAAGAAGTTCGATCTCATCGCCAACCTTTACGATATCCTCCGGCTTAGCGTTAGGATCGTTAGAAAGCTCGTTTGCAGGAATAAAACCTGTCTGCTTTCTGCCGACATCAACCTGAACCTCGTTAGGCGCAATGCTGAGCACTGTACCCATTACCCTCTCATTTGTATTTAAGTTTTTGAGGGATTCCTCAAGCAATGCCTCAAAAGATTCTTCACCATTTGTTACACCGGATTTAATTTCACTCATTGTATCCAGTACCTCCTTTATTATCCTTGCCGGAGTAGATGCACCGGCAGTAACGCCAATTTTTTCAGCAACGCTGACTTGATTTGCATTTAGCTCGTCCGCTGTTTCAATAAGAACTGTATTATCGCACTGTCTTTTACAAATATCAAAGAGCTTGCCCGTATTTGAGCTGTGCCTGTCGCCTATTACTACCATAAAGTCGGACTGAGCCGCAAGCAAGTCTGCTTCGGTCTGTCTAACTGACGTTGCATTACATATTGTATCAAATATTTTTGCATTTGTACATAGTTTTTTAATCTTTTTTACACACTTTTTCCATTCTTTTGTATCAAAAGTGGTTTGTGCGACAACAAAAACCTGTTTATTATTCGTTTTTAGAATATTACTATAAATTTCGTCAATTTCTTCGCTGTTCTTAAAGGTGTGGCACTCGGTACTGCAATGACCGATAATGCCCTCCACCTCAGGGTGAACGCTGTTGCCTGCAATTAAAACTATGCCGTCCTTGTTGTCGGGATTTGCAACTATGTTGTGAATCTTCTTGACAAAAGGACATGTTGCATCTTCATATTTTACACCATTTTCAACTAATTTGTCAATAACATATTTTGGAACTCCGTGTGAGCGAATAACAAGCGTAGCGCCGTTTTCTACCTCGTCAATACTGCTCACCGCCTTACAGCCTCGGCTTTCAAGCTCATTTACTACCTCCATATTATGAATGATAGGCCCGAGAGTGGAAACCTTGACATTTTTGTCAAGCAGATTGTTGACTATATTTATTGCTCTGTTCACTCCAAAGCAAAAGCCGGCAGATTTTGCAACGGTTATACTCATTTTCTGTCTTGCTCCCTCATCTTCTTGATTTCGTCCATAATCATATTTGTGGCATTTTTAAGCTGTCGTCTGTCGCCGTCGGGTGTAAGTCCGAGCTGCTGCGGAGTAAGCGGATCGCCGAAATGAATTACTCTCTTTGCAAAGCGGTGCTTCGGGTTACCCGTAATTGTGATGCACGCAGGAATAACAGGCACCTGCATTTGTTGAGCAACAAGTGCGCAGCCGCTTCTCGGACGCATAAATTCGCCTGTCTTTGTTCTGCCTCCCTCAATAAAGATAGTCATTACATTGCCCTCTTTTATGAGGTCTTCACCTGTTTTTATAGCTTTGCCGTCACCTGCGCCACGCTCAACGGGAAACGCACCGAGGGCACGGATCAATCCTCCAAAAAACTTGTTTTTAAAAAGTTCCTGTTTTGCCATAAAGAAAAGTCTGCGCCTTTGACCGAGTCCCAGAAGTACGGGATCGGAAAATGACATATGGTTGCTTGCGATAATGTATGCGCCCTCGTGCGGAATTGAGTTGTTATTGATAAATTTATATCTGTAAAAGGCTTTCATAATCGGTCGGCAAACTGCCTGACCCACTCTGTAAAGCACCTTAGACTGTCCCATCAAGCATTCTCCTTTATAACGGAAATAATTTTTTCTACCGACTGCTCAAAGTCAAGCTCGGTTGTATCTACAAACACACAACCCTCGGCAGGCTTGAGCGGTGCTGTTTTGCGGTGAGAATCATTGTAATCCCGCTCGTTTACATCTTTGAGAACATCGTCATAGCTGACATCCATTCCCTTTTCCAAAAGCTCCTTGTATCTTCTTTCCGCTCTCGCCTCGGGAGAAGCGGTAAGAAAAATTTTCACCTTGGCATCGGGCAGTACAACAGTGCCTATATCTCTGCCGTCCATAATCACATTGTTTTTCTTTGCCATATCTCTCTGCAAATCAAGCAGGTATGCTCTTACTTCGGGAATTGCTGAAATTTTTGAGGCTGTCATTGACGCCTCGGGTGTTCTGATAAGTGACGAAACATCTTCGCCGTCAAGCAATACAATTTGCTCTGAATTATCGTTAAAAGCAAGCTCAACCTTAATTTCTTTAAGCATATCGCTCACTTCTTTTGACTCAACAGGCTCGATATTTCTTCTCATGGCGCTAAGTCCGATTGTGCGGTAAAGTGCGCCTGTATCAACATATATATAGTCAAGAGCCTTTGCAACTTTTTTTGCTATTGTGGATTTTCCTGCACCGGCAGGGCCGTCAAGTGCTATTGCAACAGACATTTTATTCTTCCTTTCTTAATAAGCAGAGCTTTCACCTGCAAGGTTACCTGTACTCCACGCTATCTGTAAATTGAAACCGCCTGTATAGGCATCGCAATCTATTACCTCGCCTGCAAAGAAAAGTCCCTTTACAAGTCGGCTTTCCATAGTTTTAGGATTGATTTCAGAGGTTTTCACTCCGCCCGAGGTAATAATTGCCTCTTCAATCGGGCGAAATCCGCTTATTTCTACCGTAAATGCCTTTAAAAGCTCGCAAAGTCGTCTGCGCTCCTCTTTGGTAATTGAGTTGCACTTTTTATCAAAGGGTACTCCCCACCTTTTGAGAACAGGCACAACGAGCTTTTTTGGCAGCAGCTTTGTAAATGAATTTGAAACATCTTTGTTGTGGTTTTCGTCAAAATCACGCTGAAGTCGCTTTTCAAGCTGTTCGTGGGTAAGCGCCGGCTTTATGTCGATTACGGCATTGTATCTGCCGTCTGAAATATCACGAATATGTGAGCTTGCCGAAAGTATCATAGGGCCGCTCATTCCGAAATGGGTAAAAAGCATTTCTCCGAAATCATCGTAAACAGTCTTGCCGCTTTGTGTGTCAACAATTTTTAGTCCTGCATTTTTAAGCGAAAGACCCTGCATTGATTTGCAGTCAAGGTTTTTGCTCTCAAGCGGTACAAGCGACGGCTTTAACGGCACAATGGTGTGACCTGCCTGCTTTGCGAGGATGTATCCGTCACCTGTTGAGCCTGTAAGCGGATAGCTTTTACCGCCGCAGCAGATAATAACGCTGTCGGCATAGTAGGTTTTGTTTTTGCATTTTACGCCCACTGCCTCGCCGTTTTCAAGCAAAAGCTCCTCAGCGGTATCCTCGGCAATTTTACAGCCGCAGTTTTTTACATAGTTATACAATGTATCGACCACATCCACCGCTTTGTCGGATTGTGGGAAAACTCTGTTGCCACGCTCGGTTTTAAGAGGAAGTCCGAGTCCATCAAAAAATGCGATAGTGTCCTCGGGAGTTAATTTGTTGATTGCCGAATAAAGGAATTTTCCGTTAGTTGGAACATTTCTTATAAAAGTTTCGACATCGCAGTTATTGCAAACATTACATCTGCCTTTGCCTGTAATCATAATTTTTCTGCCGACACGCTTGTTTTTTTCTATTAAAGTTACGCTTGCGCCGTACATTGCCGCTGCAGATGCAGCCATAAGACCCGCCGCACCTGCGCCGACAACAACTACCTTTTTACTTTCCATTCTTCTTTCCCGCTTCCGTCTTTTCTTCCTCGTTCTTCTCGCCGCTTGCGTAAACTCCCTCTCTGTTCCACACAGTTTCAAGTCTGCGGAAGTTTTCGGATACTTCGTCTTTCTTTTTAAGAACAGTCGCAACAATAAGTGCGTTTATAAGGCTTAAAGGCGCTACAAGGGAATCGACTATCGACGCCATATCACTTCGTGCAATAAGCACAGAGTCGGCTGATTTTACAAGAGGCGACACCATACTGTCGGTAATTGCAATAGCGTGCGCACCCTGCGAACGGGCATAGTTCATAGCGTCAACCGCCATTGTGCTGTATCGTGGAAAAGAAATTCCTATCATAACATCCTTGTCGGTCATTCTGAAAATTCTTTCGTATGTGGTTGTGTGGCTTGTTGAGTCAATAACTCTGACATTATCAAAAATAAGTTCAAAATAATAGCCTAAAAAGCTTGCGATTGCAGCGGTGGAGCGAACACCGAAAATATAAATTCTGTCGGCATTGCAAATTTTATCTACCGCTCTTTCAAAATCCTCGTGCGAGGTTTCTTCAATGGTTCTGCGGATTTTATCAATATCCTGATTAAGCACGCTGTTTAAAACATCGTCATTGCCGATTCTGCTTGAAGTAACCTCAATTCTCTGAACAGAGGTGAGTTTGTCCCTTATCATCTCCTGCATTGCCTTTTGGAGCTTTGGGTAGCCGTCATAGCCAAGCTCGGTGGCAAATCTTACCACCGTACTTTCGGATACGCCAACGGTTTCGCCGAGTTTGGAGGCAGTCATAAATGCCGCCTTATCGTAATGCTCTTCTATATAAAGTGCAATTCGCTTTTGTCCTTTTGAAAGCGAGTGCATACTCAAATCTATTCTTGTCAATAAATGAGCGATCATCAAATAACCTTCTTTTAAAAATTCTGTAATTATGAGCGACCTGCAAATGCAGGATTTAACCGATATACATACATATTTAATTTTATCACACAAATTATTTTAATTCAACCGAAAAAGTATCCAATTTTCTTGCGCTATTTTAACATTTTTTAAAATTATGAATTACAGCTCTGTTTTTCTTGCAAAAATCGTGTAAATATGCTAATATACTACTATGTTAAAATGTAATTGGGAGGACAGAATATGATTGCTATAATTGACTACGGTGCAGGCAATATTCAGAGTGTAAACAAGGCTTTGAAATATATTGGCTGTGACTGTGTTGTTACAAGAGATAAAGATATGATTTTAAAGGCAGACGGTGCGGTTTTGCCGGGCGTAGGCTCATTCGGAGATACAATGGACACCATGGAAAGCTACGGCATTAAAGATACCGTACTTGATTTTATAAAGACAAAAAAGCATTTCTTAGGTATTTGCCTTGGATTGCAGTTGCTTTTTCCCGAAAGTGAAGAAAGCCCTAATAAAAAAGGCTTATCTGTTTTTGACGGTAGCATAACAAAAATTCCTGCCGATACAGGCTTAAAAATTCCGCATATTGGTTGGAACAGCCTTGACATTGTAAAGAAAGACGGCATTTTCAAGGGAATTGATGACAATGCCTATGTATATTTTGTTCACTCATACTTTTTAACTGCAAAAAATCCTGAAATTGTAGCCGCAAGGACAAACTACGGTGTTTCTATTGACGCCGCCATTGAATGGGAAAATGTTTCGGCTACTCAGTTCCACCCCGAAAAGAGCGGCGAGGTCGGTCTTAAAATTCTTAAAAACTTTGCCGATATGGTAAACGGAAAGTAAGGAGAGAAGAATATGTATGCTAAAAGAATTATTCCCTGCCTTGATGTAAAGAACGGCAGAGTTGTAAAGGGTATGAGCTTTGTTAATCTTGTAGACGCAGGCGACCCTGTGGAATGTGCAAAGCAGTACGATAAAGAGGGCGCAGACGAGCTTGTTTTTCTCGACATTACAGCATCAAGCGACTCAAGAAATATTACCATTGATATGGTAGAAAAAGTAGCAAATTCAATTTTCATTCCGTTTACTGTCGGTGGCGGCATTAGAAGTGTGGATGACTTCAACCTGCTTTTGCGAGCAGGCGCAGACAAGGTTTCGGTTAATTCCGCCGCTGTTCATCGCCCTGAGCTAATCAGCGAGGCGGCGTATAAATTCGGCAGTCAGTGTGTGGTTGCCGCTATTGACGCTAAGCGTAAGGAAAACGGCTGGGAAGTTTATGTAAACGGCGGCAGAACACCTGTCGGTCTTGACGCAGTTGAGTGGGCAGTAAAATGCGAACAGCTCGGCGCAGGTGAAATCCTGCTTACAAGTATGGACGAGGACGGTCAGAAAAAAGGTTACGATATTGCGCTTACAAGGGCGATTTCTGAAAAGGTGTCTATCCCTGTAATTGCAAGCGGCGGTGCAGGTGCGCTTGAGCATTTCTACGACGCATTCACCGAGGGCAAAGCAGACGCAGTGCTTGCCGCCTCTCTCTTCCACTTTGGAGAAATTCCGATTCCGACCCTAAAAAAATATCTTAACGAAAAAAATATTCCTGTCAGACTTTAAACTCGAAGCATACAGCCGTCAGACTGAAACAGTTTGACGGCTGTATTTTTATACTATATTTTACTATACTGATAAAATTTCGCATCGCTCATCTATGAGTGAGATAAACCGTTCTTTTAGGCTATCTGTAAGCAGGGAGTTTTGGCACATAAACATATCCCGTTCTGAATATATCCATAATCACTCACCCTTTCTCCCTGGGACAGCCTCCATATCAAACATAGACAAGGCGACATTCACCTTATCCATTCTTACGGTTTCTTTGCCCTGCTCAAGCTCTCGTATAAATCTTAATCCCAATCCCGAGCGAACGGCAAATTCCTCTTGAGTCAGTCCTAACTTTTTTCTGTTCTCTTTTACAAATACGGCAATTTTATAATTAATATGGTGTTTTATACCTTATCGGGTATAAAATAAAAGCCACCCAAAGGTGACTTTTATTTTTTGCGTTACTTAAATTTTTATTTAGCATTATTTAGCAATTTTACTTATGCTCTTATGCGCTGTAACTCTGACTGTTATTTCCGGATAAAAGCTCCTGCTTGCGCTCGTCAAGCTGACTTTGCATTTTTTCAAGAATTTGAGGATTTTCCGTATTTGCGATTATCTCGGCAAAAAGGTCGGGAATGTTCTCCTCATTAAAGCCGCTCTGAGAAAAAATACGCTTTACAGAATAGGCGTACTTTGTCATTGTAGGCTCAAAGGTACGGGCATAATTTTTGGTCATCTGCTTTACCCCGACAACCTTAATCATATTCTTGCTCAACAGAGAATTTATCAGCAGGTTTATGTAGCTTTTGCGCCATGTTCTGTCTACCGATTTGCTCACAATCTCGGAGCTTGCAAGCGGCTCGCCCACTTCCCACAATAAACTCATAATCTCTTCTTCGCTTTTTGTCAGCATTGTTAATCATCCTTCCGTAATTTCTTTATATATACCGCAAATTTAGTTAAGCCAGAGCCTTGTGCTTTGGCGATTTTTTAATTAATAATACCCATTTAATGCGAAAAAACGAAAAATATACAATTAAATTTTACATATATTGTACTTTAAAGTAATTATTAAGTCAATATATTTATTATAACATTTGATATTTTTTGAGCAAATATACAGTTTTTATATCATATTACCGCTTATGCTTGACATACTCACAAATGCAAAATAAAATTATAAGTGTATGAATATAAACATAATTAAGGTATTTTATAGGAGGCTGTTATGGCAGAGTTTAAAACTAATGTAATGCGTATTCTTGAAAAAGCAAAAATAAATTATACAGCGCACGAATATCCACACGGCAAAGAGGCAGTTGACGGCATGAGCGTGGCAAAACTCCTCGGTCAAAATCCCGAATGTGTATTTAAAACACTTGTTACCAAAGGAATGAGCGGCGGATACTTTGTATTTGTAGTGCCTGTTGCCGAGGAATTGGATTTGAAAAAGGCGGCAAAGTCGGTTGGCGAAAAGTCGGTTGAAATGATACATGTTAAGGATATTTTAAAGATTACGGGATATATTCGTGGCGGCTGTTCGCCAATCGGAATGAAAAAACAGTACACCACCGTTTTTCACGAAAGCTGTCTTGAAAACCCGAATATCATAGTCAGCGCAGGCAAAATCGGCTACCAAATTGACCTTGAACCCAAAACTCTGATTGAATTTACGGGCGGAAAATGCGCCGATATTATAAAATAAAAAAATACACAAAACCTTCACATAACATTTATGTTACCTTTATTGACTAAGGTTAGTTGTAATGCTAAAATATGGGTGTATGATAACCTGTCATATATGGAGGTAATAAAGTTATGATTAAAAAAACATTTTACAATCTTCCCTACGAAAAAAGAAAGCGCATCACCGATGCAATTATAAAGGAATTTATGGAGCGCCCGAACGAAAAGGTTTCTATAAACAGGATTATTAAAACCGCTGAAATCTCAAGGGGCAGTTTTTATCAGTATTTTGATGACAAGGTAGATCTGATTGAAATTATAACCAAAACAATGTTTGACCAATCAAGCAGCAAGGCAAAGGAAATTCTAAAGCTGTCTTGCGGAGATTTGTTTGCTATGTATATAAAAATGTTTGACTATTTTGGCAATTACAGCTCTCAAAAGCAAACAATGAAAATTATGCGAAACATTGTAGACAGCTTTAAGGCAAACGATGACCTTGTGAGCGAATATCTGAAAAATCGCTTTAATATGGCACTCACCAACAACGAGATTTACACTATGGTTGACAGACAAAACCTGAAATTTAAGGACAACGACAGCGTAAAGTGTCTTATAGAAATTCTCACTCAGGTGCTGAAAAACGCAATTTTTGATGTTTTTGTTGCAGGCAGTGATCGTGAAGAGGTGCGCTCTCGACTTATAAAGAAGATTGATATAATAAAGCAAGGAGCTGTAAAGTAAAAGGTATTTTTATCTGTAATTTTATGGGAATAATCAAGAAAGAGGTCTAATATGCTACCAAAACTAAGTGTTAAAAAGCCGATGACAATTTTTGTAGCAGTAATCGTAGTAATAGTGTTGGGCATAGTTTCAGTCCTGAAAATGACGCCCGACCTGCTGCCTAATATGGATTTTCCGTACGCAATTATCATCACAACCTACCCCGGACAGACGCCCGAAACCGTTGAATCGGTTGTAACAAAACCGCTTGAGCAGTCTTTGTCTACCATTGACGGCGTTAAAACCATAACCTCAACCTCGTCCGACAACTACTCAATGCTTACCATTGAGTTTAATGACGGCACAGATATGGATACGGCAACGGTGGATTTAAGAGGTAATCTCGACACCATAAATGACGCTTGGCCTGACGGTGTGGGCAGTCCGTACCTTATGAAAATTAACCCTAATATGATGCCTGTTGCAATGGTTGCGGTTGATTATGACGGCTATGACACAATTCAGATTTCCGACTATGTAAACAACGAACTCAAAAATCAGCTTGAGGGAATTGACGGCGTAGCCTCGGTTTCTACAAAGGGTATAGTTACGCAAAAGGAAAATGTAATTATTTCTCAAGAAAAAATTGACGCACTCAACAAGAAAATCAACGATGCGTTAAACGACAAATTTGGCGATGCGGAAAAGAAAATTTCCGATGCAAAGAAAGAATTGCAGGACAATATTTCTAAAGCGGAGCAAGGCAGTGATGCTATTGAGCAGTCTATAAATGACCTGAACGCTCAGCAGGCGGAGGTTGCAAAACAGCTTGCCACAGCACAGGGTCAGGCGCAGAGCGGATACACTGAAATTCTCAATGCAAAAATGCAGCTGCTCGACCAACAGCAGTCGCTCACGACCACAAAGCAAACGCTCACGATTGCGTATCAGACCTTAACACAGATTAAAGAAAAGCTAAACAGTTTGCACGATGAAAAGGAACAGCTCTCTCAGCAGGTGGAGTCCTTTGAAAAAATCTACAACGAGTACAAGGACGCACTTGAAAAGCTGGCAAAGCCCGAGCTTACAGATGAACAGCTTGCGCAGGTGAGGGCAATCCTTGCTAAGATAGATGAGGAGCTTAAAAAGTACGGTTTCCCTAAGGAGGAGCTTGAGCAAAGACTTAACAATGCAAAAGCCGCCCTTGAAAATGTTGACAAGGCTATTACACAGACCATTGAAACACTAAAGGGACTCGACACCACAGAGGAAAAACTTGACGATACAATTAAAGATATAGCCGACAAAATCTCTCAGATAGACGGCGGCATTGCTCAGATTGCAGCCGCTGTAAAGGGACTTGACGATAATACGGTTACGGTAAATCAGGCGCTCTCCGAGGTTGAAAAACAGCAGTCGCTTGCGGCTTATCAGTTATCGGGAGGACTTTCAACACTTAATACAAAGCAGAGCGAGGTAAACTCCGCTTTAACTCAGCTCAATTCCGCACAGGAAGAATTAAAGACAGCGAGTGACGAGCTTTCAGACCAAAAGGATAAGGCTAAGAAAGCCGCCGATATGACAAACACTGTTACAATCAGCAATGTTTCAAACATACTTACGGCGCAGAACTTCTCTATGCCGGCAGGCTATGTAACCGATGATGAAAATATTAAATACCTTGTGCGTGTGGGTGATAAAATTGACGGCGACAAGGAAATGCAGTCGCTTTCACTTTTTGACACAGGCATAGACGGCATTGGAGTTGTAAAGCTGAGTGATGTTGCCGATGTATTTGTTGCCGATGATTCGGACGAAGTCTTTACAAAAATCAACGGCAACTCAGGCGTGGTATTCAGCTTTTCAAAGCAAAGTGATGTGGCTACGGCTACTGTTTCCGACAACATAGCCAAAAAGCTCGATTCACTTATGCAGGAAAACAAAGGCTTGCACTTCACCACTCTTATGGATCAGGGCGACTACATACATATTATAATTAACAGCGTACTACAAAATCTTCTTATGGGTGCGGTGCTTGCAATTATAATTCTCTATCTTTTCTTAAGAGATATTAAGCCGACAATTATTGTAGCGTTCTCAATTCCTATAAGTGTTGTTTTTGCGCTTGTGCTAATGTATTTCAGCGGTGTTACGCTCAATATGATTTCACTGTCGGGACTTGCAATAGGCGTTGGTATGCTTGTTGATAACTCGGTTGTAGTTATCGAAAATATTTACCGACTGCGCAACCTCGGCGTACCGCCAATTAAAGCGGCGCTCAACGGCGCTAAGCAGGTAGCCGGTGCAATCGCATCTTCTACACTCACCACAATATGCGTGTTCTTCCCTATCGTATTTATTGAGGGACTTACCCGTCAGATATTTATGGATATGGCGCTTACTATCACCTATTCCCTGCTCGCAAGCCTTATAGTTGCGCTTACCCTTGTGCCTGCACTCGGACAGCGTATGCTCAAAAAGGTTAAGCCTGTAAAGCATGGCTTGTTTGATAAAATGCTCGGCGGTTACGAAAAATCCATCCGCTTTGTATTAAAACACAGAGCTATTGCGCTTATTGCGGCTGTTGTACTTTTGTTTGGCAGTATGTTCGGCGCATTGGCAAGAGGATTCAGCTTTATGCCTGATATGGCAAGCACAGAGCTTTCGGTAACGGTTAAGCTTGATGATTCGGCTACTATGGACGATACCATTGATGCCGCACAAAACCTGCTTGACACGCTTTCAAAATACGATGACTTTGAAACGGTCGGCGTTATGACAGGCTCAACCACAAGCCTTATGGGACTTACAGGCTCAGTATCTTCATCAGATTCTGACAAAGGCTCGGTTATGGCTTATGCCGTATTTAAAGACGACAAGGTTAAAAACAGCGAAAAAATCAGCAAAGAAATTGAAACCGCACTTGAAAATATCGGTGGAGATGTTATGGTAAGCGGAAGTTCGTCTTCAAGCTCAATGTCAACATTGCTCGGCAGTGACGGAGTGTCTATCAAGCTCTACGGCGATGACCTCAAAATACTGCAAACAACCGCTAAAGATATGGCTGAAAAACTCGCAACAGTTGACGGCATTGACGAAACCGACAGCGGTATAGGCGCTACTTCGGGTGAAATAAAGGTAACGGTTGACAAAACAAAGGCGGCTAAAAAATCACTTACGGTAGCACAGGTTTATCAGCAGATTGCAGCCGCAATCACTTCAGAATCGACTGCATCTTCAACTCTTACAAACGACGGGAAAAAACTTGATGTGGTTGTTATAAAAGATGAAAACAATGATGTTACAAAGGCGAATATAAAGGATATTAAGCTCACCTACACTGACAAAGAGGGTAACGAAAAGACCACAAAGCTCTCGGAGGTGGCTGATATTTCAGATTCCGAGTCAATGAATTCAATCACAAGAAGTGACCAAAAAAGATACCTTACAATCAGCGGCACTCTTAAAGAAGGGTACACAAACACCGATGTTTCAAACAAGGCAAAAGCTCTATTTGATGATGACAAGCTGCCTGACGGATGCAGTATTGAATACTCAGGCTCAAACGAAAGCACAATGGAGGCTGTAAAACAGATGCTCCTCATGATGCTTTTGGGCGTAATTCTCATTTACCTTATTATGGTTGCTCAGTTTCAGAGCCTTAAATCACCGTTTATCATTATGTTTACAATTCCGCTTGCGTTTACGGGCGGTTTCCTCGGATTGCTTATCACAGGCTTTGATGTAAGCGTTGTAGCGCTGCTCGGCTTTGTAATGCTCTGCGGTATTATCGTAAACAACGGTATCGTACTTGTTGACTACATTAACAACCTGCGACTTGAGGGCAAGGAAAGACGAGAAGCTATTGTTGAGGCAGGCAAAACAAGAATGCGTCCTATCCTCATTACAGCTATCACCACAATTTTAGGACTTTCCACAATGGCACTCGGCATTGGTACAGGTTCAGAAATTATGCAGCCTATCGCAATAGTATGTATCGGCGGTTTGCTGTACGCTACCGTAATGACGCTCTATATCGTTCCTGTTATTTACGATATTCTCAGCAAAAAAGAACTCCGCAAAGTAAGCGAAAGCGACCTTGAGGAGATAGATATTTAATTTCAAATCATAACCACCCGTCAAACGGGTGGTTTGCACAGGGGCTATAAGCCCTGTTA
>OOCD01000126.1_pt1 | contig 61615 bp, 65 predicted proteins | sample 1671791 | NCBI WGS metagenome assembly OOCD01 (sample SAMN06348193, study PRJEB24527) | human gut metagenome | biome: human gut; feature: ankylosing spondylitis patient; material: feces | host: Homo sapiens | place: China | collected 2015-10
ATTTAACTAAGTATGGTATTACCGGTACTACTGAAATTATCCACAATCCTTCCTATGACGAACTCTTTAACGAGGAAACAAAGGCTGATTTGGAAGGCTATGAGGTTGGACGTGAAACTGAGCTTGGCGCAGTTAATGTTATGACCGGTATTTACACAGGCCGTTCACCTAAAGATAAGTTCATCGTTATGGACGAAAATTCAAAGGACACTGTATGGTGGACTTCTGACGAATACAAGAACGACAACCATCCTGCAACACAGGAAGCTTGGGAAGCTGTAAAAGCGCTTGCTAAGAAAGAGCTTTCAAACAAGAAGCTTTATGTTGTAGATGCATTCTGCGGCGCTAACCATGATACAAGAATGGCAGTTCGTTTCATCGTTGAGGTTGCTTGGCAGGCTCACTTTGTAACAAATATGTTCATCAAGCCATCTGCTGAAGAGCTTGAGAACTTTGAGCCTGATTTCGTTGTTTACAACGCATCAAAGGCTAAGGTTGAGAACTACAAGGAGCTTGGTCTTAACTCTGAAACAGCTGTAATGTTCAACATCACAAGCCGTGAGCAGGTTATCGTAAACACATGGTACGGCGGCGAGATGAAGAAGGGTATGTTCTCAATGATGAACTACTACCTCCCACTTAAGGGTATTGCTTCAATGCACTGTTCAGCTAACACAGATAAGAACGGCGAGAACACAGCTATCTTCTTCGGTCTTTCAGGTACAGGTAAGACTACACTTTCAACAGATCCTAAAAGACTTCTCATCGGTGATGACGAGCACGGTTGGGACGACAACGGCGTATTTAACTTTGAGGGCGGCTGCTATGCTAAGGTTATTAACCTTGACAAAGAATCAGAGCCTGACATCTACAACGCAATCAGAAGAGATGCTCTTCTTGAGAACGTAACAGTAGATAAGGACGGTAAAATTGACTTTAACGACAAGTCAGTTACAGAGAACACTCGTGTATCTTACCCAATCAACCACATTGACAACATTGTTCGTCCTGTATCTTCAGCTCCTGCTGCTAAGAATGTAATCTTCCTTTCAGCAGATGCTTTCGGTGTACTTCCGCCAGTATCAATCCTTACTCCTGAGCAGACAAAGTACTACTTCCTCTCAGGCTTTACAGCTAAGCTCGCAGGTACAGAGCGTGGCATTACAGAGCCAACTCCAACATTCTCTGCTTGCTTCGGTCAGGCTTTCCTTGAGCTTCACCCAACAAAGTATGCTGAAGAGCTCGTTAAGAAGATGGAAAAGAGCGGTGCTAAGGCTTACCTCGTAAACACAGGTTGGAACGGCACAGGCAAGCGTATCTCTATTAAGGATACAAGAGGTATCATCGACGCTATTCTCGACGGTTCTATCACAAAGGCTCCTACAAAGACAATTCCTCACTTCATCTTTGAAGTTCCAACAGAGCTCCCAGGCGTAGATCCTGCAATTCTCGACCCACGCGACACATATACAAATGTTGCTGATTGGGAAGCAAAGGCACAGGATCTTGCAGCTCGTTTTGTTAAGAACTTTGCTAAGTACGAAGGCAACGAGGCAGGTAAGGCTCTCGTAGAGGCAGGCCCTAAGGCTTAATCTTTGTATTTAATTTAATACAAATAAATTTGGGTGCTTTCCGTTTGGAAAGCACCCTTTTATAATGCGTAATATACTTAATATTTAAGACTTTAATAAAAAGTATCAACCTTTTACTTGCACAAAAGACTATTAAACAGCATAGATTTATCCCCATACTTTTAATAAAAATCAAGAAACAGAATTAATAAAAACAACTGCCGCACCGATTATCATAATTGCGAATACAACAACCGCAACTATCATTGAAATATTATTACTCAATGCGTTTAAATCCAAACTGTTAGACGAATTAGACTTTTTATTGGGGGCAAGCACTGGAATGTGACATTTCTTTGCCCATACAATCAGTGAATTGTAATTATCACACCAATTAGAAACACCTGTAAGTTTTTTGCCATTGACATAAATTTTAGCGGTTTTAATCCTGCTCACCTTTATGTAATTAATCTGATCATAATGATATGCTTCATCTTTATAATAAAGATAGCTCGTCTGTACACTCGGGCTTTTTTTTAGTTTTAAACATATAAGTAAAGCTGTAGCCAAAAATATTGCAGTGCTCAATATGCTTATTATCAGAATTTGAACAGTACTTAAAGTAAAAGGCGTATGATTAACGGAAGAAGTAATCGCCTCCTTTATCAAAACTTTTGCGACAGGAATCAAGCCGATAACTATAATTGGTATAATAACGAAAAATCCGTTAAAATCATAGTTCAAATCAAATTTCGTATTAAAAACCGACTTTTCAATGGCTGCATTTTCTTCATTTTGCCGCCTTACACCAAAATACTCAAGCTCTTCTTTGGCATAATTATTTAAATCATTAACAATTGGCATAATGTTTCCCCTTTTTAAATCCTTTATTATTACCATAGCGGTTGCTACACCGCCGTCCTGCATCATTTTTGCGAAATAATCAGTTTATCGGTAGTTATAGCCAAACGTCCTATAAATTTATTTAAAAAATCGTCAAGCGCAGAAATATCTTGCATAAATCCGATTTCTATCGCCAGCAAATTCTAAAATCATAACGATATGCGTTCTCGTTTTTCATCTGACAAATCTGTAATGCAAGCGATGCTGTTAATCTTTGTTCTTCACGACCGAACAATGCATCAATACTTACACCAAGCGCCTGCGATATGTCAGGCAATAATTAGGCATCAGGCGTGCCGCCTCTCTCCCACTTTGACACAGCTTGCGTTGTAACACCTAACAACTGACCGAGCTGTTCTTGCGTAATTCCTTTTTTAGTACAATATTTTTTAATTTGCTTGCCGATAACACTCATTTTTAAACTCTCAGTTGTTTTCTGTTTTTATATTATCACAAGCAAATGGCATTTGCAAGGTTTGGTAAACATTAAAGTAACACAAATACAAAAGGGTGCTCCTTGCACGGTAACACTCTTTTGTATCTCTGTTATTGCTATTTTAAATTTTTATCTATAAATTCGATATAAGGTTTTCTATTATAAACACTGTTATAATTATTTTTGTACCACTCATATTCTTCCTTTAAACCTTTTTCAAGCGGAACTGTTGTTGGCATAAGCTCATTTTGCCTGCTGACATCAAGAATATATTCATAGTCATAAAAGCAAAAATAATCTCGTTGTGGAATAGATTTATCAACTTCTATAAATTCCGGTACTTTGCCCACAGCTTTGTAGCAAAGCTCAACCCATTCTTTTATAGTTACGGCATTTTTGTTGCCTACATTGTAAATGTGATTTTTCGGCTGTTTTTCAATAATTATTTCAATAAATCTGCATAAATCCGATACATTAAAAAACTGCAACTTCATATCACCTTTTTGCGGAATATAAAATTTTCTGTCTAATTCTGCACAATCAAAAGGAAAAGCCTCACGATAAAGGTTTTCGTACATTCCATAAAAATACGGCGGTCTTAATATATAAGCATCGGGGCAATGATTGATTAAATATTGTTCAGCCATCAGCTTATTTATACCATAGTCGCCCCAAACAGAATTTTGACCACAAGCTTGTTCTTCATTAAATGGTTGAATATTTGTTTCAGGATATACCGCACTTGAGCTTATAAAAATATAGTTATCAAAAATAACTCCTGAATTTAATATGCTTTTTATATGTTCTTGATTATAAGCGGTTACATCAATAATTAAATCAAAATGTTCATTTTTTAACAAATTGCTCGGATTCATTCTGTCACTTTCAATCAAATGAACACCGAGAACCTGTTCCCTGCTGTTTCTGTTAATAACATACACTTCATTATTTCTTTTGAGAAAATATTCCGCAGTAAATTTACTAACAAATGTTGTTCCGCCGGTAACAAGAATTTTCATAGTAACAACTCCCTTTTGAATATTATAAAATGCATAACACACCTCACACTTTTAATTATAACTTACACGCAAATTTTTTGTCAACTGAAAACTTGAAAAATGCAATTACCTCAATTATAATAATTACATAACATTATAATTGAGGTAATTATGAAAGCTAAAAAACGAAAAACCACAAAAATTACTGTTCCGACCGCACTTGCATTGCTATGCTGTTTTGCGGTAATTTTAATTATAAACAATCAGCCCACAGGGAATAATTCAACCGAAAAAATTATTACGCTTTCCGATATTCCAAAATATTCAGGCTCGGCATTTGTAGAAATAAACGGAAACGAACCGTATTTTACCAATGATGACTACACCACATCATCGTTTGAATATTACGCCGATTTAGACGAATTGGGAAGGTGCGGCACTGCCTATGCCTGCGTTGGCACTGACATTATGCCCACAGAGGAACGAGGACAGATAGGCAAAATTAAGCCATCGGGCTGGCAAACCGTAAAATATGACTTTGTAGACGGAAAATATTTATACAACCGTTGTCACCTTATTGCGTATCAACTGACAGGCGAAAATGCCAACGAAAAAAATTTGATTACAGGAACAAGGTATCTCAATGTTACGGGTATGCTCCCATTTGAAAATATGGTTGCAAATTATGTAAAAACAACCGGTAATCACGCACTTTACCGTGTAACTCCTGTTTTTGGAAATGATGACCTTGTTGCCAAAGGAGTATTAATTGAGGCAAAATCCGTTGAAGATAAAGGCGAGGGCGTAACATTTTGCGTGTACTGCTACAATGTGCAGCCAAATGTAACCATAGATTACAAGACGGGCAAAAGCGCATATAATGAAAATGAATACTAAATACGAGGCGGAATATGAACTATTTAAAATATCTTGTCGAGGAAATCCACACTACTGTAATGGCAACAACGGATACGAACGACCTACCCGTAACCTGCGCCATTGATGTAATGGATTATGACGATAACGGACTGTATTTTTTAACGGCAAAAGGCAAAAATTTTTACGACAGATTAAAGCGAAACGGCTATGTAGCTTTAACAGGAATAAAAGGCAAAGATACTATGTCTTGCGTTGCCGTATCTTTAAGAGGAAAAGTTAAGGAAATCGGCAGTGAGCCATTGGAAAGACTATTTAAAAAGAACAGCTATATGTACGAAATTTATCCGACCGAGCAATCAAGAAAAGCACTCACTGTATTTTGCATTTATGATGCAAACGGCGAGTGGTTTGACCTTTCAAAAAAGCCTATTGAAAGGGCTGATTTTTCAATAGGAAACAGTAAGATAATAAATCAACAATAAATTGCATTGGCTGTAAAGCGTGTGAAACCGTTTGCCCACAGAACTGCATAGATTTTTCAACAGTCACTGCTAAAATCAATGAAAACAACTGTCTGCACTGTGGAAACTGTATGACTGTTTGTCCGCAAAATGCAGTTGTAAAAATAGGATAATCGTGTGGCACACAGCAAAAGTGATTCTATTTTAATAAATTTATTACAATTACTTCATATGTGCCATACTGCATTATTTGTTAAAATTTCATTTTATAAAGCAAATACCGAAAGCCGGAGCTTGTAAAATAAAGTGTGTAAGTAAAAAAATAGCTTGCACACTTTTTGCATTTGTGGGAAAGTGTGCTACAATGGAAGAAAGGACAGAAAAAGAATGAACGAAATGGCAAAGAAAAAGGAAAGCACACCGGGCGAGAACCTCGCAAAGCAGATCATTGAACAGTACAAACCGAAAAGCGTTGCAGATATGCAGGACGCCTCGAAAGAAATTTTTTCGATACGCCCATAACCTTCACTGTCAAGGTTGAGATCAAATTCTGCACCAAATTCAACGGGCGCTTTGATCTTTCCTCTGACAATCGGTCGAAACCATGGCTGTGAAATGCTTACAATGCGATGCTCCACAGAATGAACTCTATTATCATACATATACTGTTGCTGTTCATGAAGTTTGATGATAGTAAGATACAAGTCGATATCCTTACCTGACATAGCATATCCATCACTCATGAACTGTTCCGGATACTGGAGATCCACAGGATTAAACAACAAGAGGCGAACATCCGTTACCTCAACTCTTTTTTTGTTAGCTCAGATATTTCAGAAGTGATCTGCCTGACACCTTGTGATTTTCCCACTCCGGGAGGCCCCCATAACCGATGGAAAGCTTTTTAAAGAAACTTCCGATTTAATTAATGACACATATGCATTTGAAAGCTGCTTAACCATTTGATTGACAGTCAACTTCACAGCCCCAACATTTCTTTCTAACATATTAGTTCCACCTTTAGCGTCTGTTTATAATTCTTATATTTCTCTTAACCAACTGAGCAATGATATAAAGCCAAATATCAATGTCCTCATTCTTGCAATCACTTTATCACATCGGGCGGAAAATATATCTGAAAACTTCTCCGCCCGACTGATAAGATGTCAACATCACTTCAACTACCTTTGCTGAAGAAAGTGGTTAATCATCACATTAGATACAATTCTGCGACCTCTGTCGGTTTACTCTTCTTCATCTCATTTTTGCAAGTAGCTTGCAATCAGATACTTTTCCACTCCACAAATATGCTGTAACATTACAAGGAGAGTTCATATCTGCTTTCTATAATTTACACACAAAAGTGTATCATAACCGTCACCCAAAATCAAGATACAAAGAGAATTTCTCAATTTTTGCATCTCTCTGCGTTGTTGCGTTGTAAATAGATGTGACCCATTTTAGGTAAAAATAAAGTCAAAGAAGGTCCAAAATGGCAATTTACGCCACCATTCTCTAAGCTAACAATTGTTTAGGACTTTTGTGTCCGAGTGTTCTCACGGGTTTGTTATTACTCCATTCCAAATGATTTTCGGTTATCACTCGTCTTCCGAAATGTTTGATAGTGTCCTATTTGATATTGCAATTTAGATATGAAAATTAGTAGTTTTAGTAGCGTAGTTTTTCCTTTTATTGCTGTCGCATAGGCTTTTGCCGTTATGTTCCAACAGCCAAACGGCTTGTGCCGTTTGGCTATCAAAATTAGCGGTAATATAAAGCATTTGTGGGCTCTGCCCAAACCCGCAGCCCTTTAAAAAGGGTTGACCTAAATTTTAAATTTATTAAACTAAACTTTGTGTGCTTAAACATTATTTATTGATCTTATCCAACATTTAGGATAGATTCTTTTATCAAAAAAGCTCCCGACAGCAATATCGGGAGCTTTAGCTTATGTATTAACGATTTATTCCTTTGTTTCTTCAGGAATATTGCTTGTGCAATGTGGGCATTTTGTAGCCTTAATAGAAATTTCGCTCTGACAGAATGGGCAAATCTTTGTAGTAGGCTCTGTTGGTTCTTCAGGCTTTTTACCGATTGCCATAAGCTTATTAACCAATTTAACAATAAGGAAGATGACAAATGCCATAATGATAAAGTTAATAACCGCAGTCAAAAACTTGCCATAGCCGATTGATACATCTCCGATTGTCAGGGCATACTGGTCAAAGTTCATTCCACCAAATAAACCGAGAATCGGTGAAATAATGTCTGTTGTAAGTGAAGTAACAATAGCCTGAAAAGCCGCACCGATAATAACGCCGACTGCAAGGTCAAGCACATTGCCTCTCATAATAAAGGCTTTAAATTCGCTGAAAAACTTTTTCATTTTCTAAACTCCTCTGCTGAAAATATTTTTTAGTAGTCTAAAACTACCAAGCTACATAAACATTAAAGGATAAACACTTCCCCACTGCTGAGAGTGGGGATTTTTGCTTTTGATTTAGTTTATTAAGGTTAAAATTTCAAGTTCACCATTTTAAGAGGGCGAACAATCCGTTAATTACAAACTTCAAAAAACAGGTTTATTATAAAACAGCCTTATGAAACTTTTTCTTACCTTTTTTAATTACAACATAACCCTTTTCAAATGCTGACTTTGGAACAGTTGCATATACATCTGTTACCTTTTCATCATCAACAGCAACGCCGCCCTGCTGAATAAGGCGTCTGCCCTCACCCTTTGACGGAATGAGTGCGCACTTTGTAAGAAGGTCAAGAATAGCGATACCGTCATCTGTAAAATCAGCATCTGTAAGCTCTGTTGACGGCATATTGTCTGTATTTGCACCGCTGCCAAACAATGCTCTTGCTGCCTCCTGAGCCTTGTCTGCCTCTTCCTTGCCATGTATAAGGTTTGTTACCTCATATGCAAGAATCTCCTTAGCTTTGTTAAGCTCGCTGCCCTCAAGCTTTGCAAGCTCATCAATCTGCTCAAGTGGAAGGAATGTAAGCATTTTAAGGCATTTGATTACATCTTCATCGGCAACATTTCTCCAATACTGGTAGAAATCATATGGGCTTGTCTTTTCAGCAGAAAGCCATACAGCGCCCGACTGAGTTTTGCCCATTTTCTTACCCTCGGAATTAAGGAGAAGATTAATAGTCATAGCATATGCGTCCTTGCCAAGCTTTCTTCTGATAAGCTCTGTTCCGCCGAGCATATTGCTCCACTGATCATCTCCGCCAAACTGCATATTACAGCCGTATTTCTGATAGAGAGCATAGAAGTCGTAGCTCTGCATAATCATATAGTTAAACTCAAGGAAACTGAGTCCCTTTTCCATTCTCTGCTTGTAGCACTCTGCTCTGAGCATATTATTTACCGAGAAACAAGCGCCAACCTCACGCAAAACATCAACATAGTTAAGGTCAAGCAGCCAATCGGCATTGTTTACCATAAGTGCCTTGCCGTCTGAAAAATCAATGAAACGCTCCATCTGCTTTTTAAAGCAATCAACATTGTGCTGAATAGTTTCGGTAGTCATCATCTGGCGCATATCTGTTCTGCCTGACGGGTCACCGATCATAGCTGTACCGCCGCCGATAAGTGCAATCGGCTTGTTGCCTGCCATCTGCAAGCGTTTCATAAGGCAAAGCGCCATAAAGTGACCAACATGCAAGCTGTCGGCTGTTGGGTCAAAGCCAATGTAAAATACAGCCTTGCCGTTGTTGACAAGCTCCTTAATTTCTTCTTCGTCTGTAACCTGAGCAATAAGACCTCTGGCTACTAATTCCTCATAAACTCCCATTTTATTATAAAATCCTTTCTGATTTTGTTTTCATTTTTTAATTATAAAGCAAAAATCTAAATAGGTCAATACCTAAACGCTGTTTGAATAAATGCTTGATTATTACCGTTATTTCTTTTTGCGCCTGTACTTGGCAAACTTGTCCTTATTCGGCTTTGCGTTTCTGCTGTGCGAGTTGTTTTTGCCCGAGCCGTAAGACTGCTTTTTGCCGTTATTTTTGCCGTTAAATTTATTTTCCTGATTGCTCATTGGCTGAACAAGGCACTTAGAATCATATCCGATTAAATCTTTTCTGCCTGCTTTTATAAGCGCCTTTATAACCTTTGACTTGTTTTCGGGAATAAAGTACTGCAAAAGCGCTCTTTGCATTGACTTTTCTTCCTCTGATTTCGGTACATAAACCTCTTTCATTGTATACGGATCAATTCCTGTATAAAACATACAGGTCGAAATTGTACCCGGAGTCGGATAAAAGTCCTGCACCTGCTTTGGATGTATATTCTCCCTCTTACAGAACAGCGCAAGTTCCACCGCATCTTTCAAAGTAGAACCCGGGTGCGAGCTCATAAGATAAGGCACGATGTATTGATCTTTGTTCATCTGCCCTGTCAGCTTATAAAACTTATCGCAAAACTTTTTATAGGTTTCAATATGTGGTTTACCCATTCTGTCAAGAACTGCAGCCGAGCAATGCTCAGGGGCAACTCTCAGCTGACCGCTTATGTGATACTTTACAAGCTCTTCAAAAAATTCGTCACTCTGATCCTCCATAAGATAATCAAAGCGGATACCGCTGCGTATAAACACTTTTTTTATGCCGTCAATTTTCCTCAGCTCACGCAAAATATCAAGGTATTCTGTGTGTGACACCTGCATATTCGGACAGGGTGTGGGCGCAAGACACTTTCTGCTTTTGCAAAGTCCTGCCTTTTTCTGCTTTTCGCAAGACGGCAATCTGAAATTAGCCGTAGGGCCGCCAACATCACTGATATAGCCCTTAAATCTCTTGTCATTAAGAAAAGCCTTTGCCTCGTCAATTACACTCTGCTTACTTCTAACCGTTACGGCTCTGCCCTGATGAAACGCAAGCGAACAGAAATTGCAAGCCCCAAAACAACCACGATTATGAGTGATTGAAAAAAGCACTTCCTGAATACCCGGCACACCGCCGAGCTTTTCATAGCACTGCGGATACCACCTCTCGTACGGCAATGAATATACATAATCAAGCTGCTTTGTGTTTAGCGGCTGCATTGGCGGATTTTGAATAAGAATATAATTTCCGTGGCGTTGAATAAGCGTTTTGCCTCGTACAGCGTCCGCCTCCTCAAGCTCTTTTCTGGCGGCTATTGCATAATCCTTTTTGCTCTCGCAAACTCTCTCATAGCTTGGCAGTTCAACAACCGTTTTTGGCACATAGTCGCTTGTTTTTACCGCATAGCAAATGCCACGAATGTCATATAATGCCTCAACAGGGTAACCCTCGGAAAGGCGCTTTGCCATTTCAATAGTTTGCAGTTCGCCCATTCCATATGAAATAATGTCAGCCTTGCTGTCAAAAAGTACAGACGGCATAACGGTATTTTTCCAATAATCATAGTGGGCAAATCTTCTGAGTGACGCCTCAAGACCACCTATTATAATTACCGAGTCGGGGTAAAGTCTGCGGATTATATTTGAATAAACAGTAACCGCTCTGTCGGGACGCTTTCCGTTTTTGCCGCCTGCGGTATAGGCATCATCACTGCGCTTGCGCTTGGCAACGGTGTAATGCGCTACCATACTGTCTATATTGCCTGCCGTAACAAAAAATCCTAATCTCGGCTTGCCGAACTGCAAAAAGTCGGCGTCATTTTTCCAATCGGGCTGAGAGAGGACTGCTACACGATAGCCGCAGTCCTCAAGCACTCTTGTTATTATGGCAGCACCAAAGGACGGATGGTCAACATAGCTGTCGCCCATTACATATACAAAGTCAACCTCGTCCCATCCACGAGCCTTAACCTCTTTAATATTCATTGGTAAAAATGCCATAATATCACCTTTTAAATTTATTCATCATCACTGCCCATAATGTTGCGGCGCTCAAGCCACTCATTATAGGTCATAAGTACATCTCTCGGCTTTGAACCCTGATGCGGCCCTACAATACCCATCTGCTCCATATCGTCAATCATTCTTCCCGCTCTTGCATAGCCTACCTTGAGCCTGCGCTGAATGAGCGAAGTAGATGCTTGTCCTGCCTCAATTACGCATTTAATTGCGTCTTCCATTTTTGAGTCAATCTCAATATCATCGCCGCCTCTGTCATCGCCCTTTTTACCTTGTGTAATTTCTTCTGCGGCAATTCTCTTGATTTTTTCTTCAATCTCCGCATTATATTGAGCGGAAGAAGATTTTTTAATATAATTTGTTACACCCTCAATTTCTTCGTCAGAGGCATAACAACCCTGCACACGCATAGGCTTTGGTGCACCAACAGGCAGGAACAGCATATCGCCTCTGCCTATGAGCTTTTCTGCACCGCTGAAATCAAGGATAGTTCTTGAATCAATGTTGGAGCTTACCTTGAGTGCAATACGGCTTGGAATGTTTGCCTTGATAAGACCTGTAATTACATTTACGGTCGGTCGCTGAGTTGCAACAAGCAGGTGCATACCAGCGGCTCTCGCTTTCTGAGCAAGTCGGGCAATGTATTCCTCAACCTCGCTCGGAGCTGCCATCATAAGGTCGGCAAGCTCATCAATGGCAATTACAATTCTCGGCATTTTTTCCTTTGGCACAGGAAGTCCGTTTCTCTCAAGAACAGGCTGAACAAGCTCGCCGTCCTCGTTTTCAACAGGCGGATTTTCTGCCATATATTTTAAGTTTTCGTCTATAAGCTCATTGTAAGCGTCAATATTCTTACAATAGTATTCAGACAAAATCTTATATCTCTGCTCCATTTCAGACACTGCCCAACCAAGTGCGCCTGCCGCTTTTTTAGCGTCTGTAACTACCGGTATAAGCAGATGCGGAATACTTCTGTACTTAGTAAATTCTACCATTTTAGGGTCAATAAGCAGTAGCTTTACTTCGTCAGGCTTTGCCTTGTAAAGAATACTCATAAGAATTGAGTTTACACACACTGACTTACCTGAACCTGTTGTACCGGCAATAAGCAGGTGAGTGAGTTTTGACAGATCGGTTACAACAATCTCGCCCGAAATATCCTTGCCGAGCACGCAGGTGAGCTTGCTCTTTCCTCGCCTAAATTCATCGGAATCAATCAGCTCTCGCATTGTAACCATACTTACAACCTTGTTTGGCACTTCAATGCCGACTGCCGCCTTGCCCGGAATAGGCGCTTCAATTCTAACGCCGTTTGCGGCAAGATTAAGCGCAATATCATCTGAAAGGTTTGTAATCTTGCTTATCTTTACGCCCGGTGCAGGTGAAAGTTCATATCTTGTAACGGACGGGCCTCGGCAAATATTTACAATAGACGCCTTTACATTAAAGCTGTCAAGCGTATCAATCAGCTTTTTAGCGTTATTGTGCATTTCCTCGGATGCGTTTCTGTCGTTATTATTTTTTGAAAGACTAAGCAGCTGAACAGGTGGAAAATGATACTCAGGCTTTTCTTCTTTTTCTCTGATTTCAACAGGAGAATAGCTTGCATTTTCAAGCTCCTCTTCAAAGCTGCTTTCTTCGCTATTGTTGCTCTCTGCGTTATGGATATTTTCTTCATCAGCCTTTGCAATGTCTTCGTTTGATTTATTATTCTTCTCGTCAAAATTCTTGCTTGCTCTGTTGATAATGTCCATTAAATCGTCCGGAGCGTTATCGTTTTCAGTCTGCTCAGGCTCTTCGTCATATACGGTATTTTCAGGATTATTAATAAACTTCGGCTCTTCAACCTCGTTTTCAGCCTTAGTTTCGGCTTTTACATTTGCCGTATAGTCGCAATCAACCTCCAGCTTGCGGTTGAGCTTTGTTTTGTTATCCTCGTGAGTGATTTCGTCAAGCGGAATATCAATACCGCTCCTCTTGCCTCTGCCCTTTTTCTTTTGAGTAGAAACTATGGTTTTATCGCCCTCGCCGCCTGCAATAAACATTTCTCGTTTCTGCTCACGCTCAGCCTCCTCTGCCTTGCGCTCGGCAATATACTCTCGTCTTGCCTTTGCCTTTTCTTCGCTCTTGTGCTTTACATATGTAACACCTTGCTCAACCTTTGATGCGGCAGCTTCTGCAATATCATTGATTGAAAGATTTGTAATGCCAAAAATAACGGCAAGCAATACAAGAATACAAATCAATACCGTCGGAACATTTCCGATTAACGATGCCATAGGATAACCAAGCAATCCTCCGATAAAACCGGCGCCGAATGTAAAGTAAGATTCACTTTTGAAAATATCGAGATAAAGTTCGCCTGCACAGGCAAGATAACCTTTTTCCGAATGAGGAGTGCCTGTTGCAACATAAATCAATGCTCCTATCAGCAAAACAATAAGTATGCAGAGTGCTACCTTACTTTTAAAATGCTGTATTTGCTTTTCCTTGTCCGTAATAATTGCCATATACATAAGAAAGACGGGAACAAGAAATGTTGCAAAGCCAAATACTCCCAAAAGTGCGGAACGAACCGTACTCCATAAATTTACGCTCTGAACAAATATTAAAATTACAAAAAACAGCGATAAAGCACCAAGGATAATTGCTCTTATCCTTGGTGTCAGTAAAGGTTGTGATTCAGGTATCGGTTGACTTTTTTTAGTGTTTTTTGCTTTTGAGGAGGTTGATTTACTTGAGGTTTTCTTTTTAGTTGTCTTTTTCTGGGTTGCCAATTTATACTACCTCCGCTAAAAGCATTATTGAATCATTGCACCGGTAAAGACATTTGCTCCTGTGTTTATTTCAATGCAGGAAATAACAAGGAATACTATACCTACAAGTGCTGTATATACAACAAAAATTATCATTTTGTCTGTCTTTAAGAACCATTTAAAAATAAGAATTGAAAAATAGCCTACAACAGCCGAAACCACCATACCGACTATAATTACAACAGGCTCAATCGAAATACCCTCAGGGCTTTTAATAGCGTCTACACCCTCGAGGAGAGCTGCCGCAAGAATTGACGGAACACCGAGCACAAAGGTGTAGTCAAGTGCTTTCTGCTTATTAATACCTCTCATCTCGCCGACTGCAAGGGTTGAACCCGAACGGGAAATGCCGGGAAAAATTGCAGCAACAAACTGCATAAGACCAACGCAAATTGCGTCTGCTACATTAAAGCTCTCTTTGCCTGCCTCGCTTGCGCTGTGCTTTGCGTTTTTCAGGTGTTTAAAGCCTGTATCCGAGCTTATAGTTCTCTTGTTGCAAATAATGCCGACAGTAAGTAAAATACTTGTGATAATCAAAGAAATTGCCACAACAATAAGGTATTTTTCGCCGGTAAGAACATCGGCAAGGTCTTTTATCTTCATTTCTGTGCCCGGAATCGGCAGGAACAGGAAGAACAGCGGAAGAAGTCCGATAATGAGCATCATAATAAGATTTCTTTCGTAATTCATCTCTTTCCACTTAAATTTGCCTGTAAATACATCTTTAACAAGTGAGAAAAACTCCTTGATAAGACTCCAAATTAACTTGTGATAAAAAGCGACTACCGCTACAAGCGTACCAACATGGAGCATAACATTAAAGAAAAGGTTATTTTCCGTTGCACCCAAAATATGCTGAGTAATAGAAAGATGTCCGCTGCTCGATACAGGCAAAAACTCTGTTAAGCCTTGCACGATGCCCTGAATGATTGCATCTAAAATTGACATAATATGTACTCCTTTATCCATAAAATATATGTAAGGGCGATTCTGACCGCCCATATAACCGCAATTATTTATATGCGGATACTGTAAAAAATAAAATTACCTGCCCCGTTTTTTACGGGCTTTGCTGCGCTTTATCATAGTATAAAGACAGTCGATAGCGTCTGAAACAGTGCCGACCTCGTCAATAAGCCCCTCGCTGACTGCCTCTTCCCCCTCAAGAATCGTTCCAATGTCCATTACAAGCTCGCCTGTATTGAGCACAAGCTCGTTGTAGCGTTCCTTTGAAATCTCGGAATTTTCGGCAACAAAGGTTGTTATCCTGTCCTGCATACGCTGAAAATACTCAAAGGTTTGCGGCACTCCAAGGGTAAGTCCCGTAGTGCGTACAGGGTGAACGGTCATTGACGCACTCGGCGCAATAAAGCTCTTGTCTGCCGCAACGGCAAGCGGTATGCCAATGGAATGTCCGCCGCCGAGCACGATTGAAACCGTAGGCTTTTTCATTCCCGAAATCACCTCGGCAATGGCAAGACCTGCCTCTACATCTCCGCCAACCGTATTAAGCAGAATGAGCAGACCGTCAATTCTCTCGTCCTCCTCAATAGATACAAGCAACGGAATGACGTGCTCATACTTTGTGGTTTTATTCTGTTGCGGAAGAATATAGTGCCCCTCAATCTGCCCTATTATGGTAAGGCAATGTATAACGCTGTCTTTATGCGTGGTAAGCACAGAGCCTGTTTCTTCAACCTGGTCGGTGTGCTGTTCGTCAATTGGACTGTCTTTTTCAAGCGACTTTTTTTCGGGCTGTTCGTTCGGATTTTTAACAGTGTTCTCCGATTTTTCCTTGCCCGATTTTTTTGCTGTGGTATTCTTTTCTTTTGCTTTTTGTGCCATAATAATGCACCTCCAAAAAATATTTTTTCCAAAAGTGCATTAATAATGTATCAGCAATTAAATATTATAGCATTTATAGCAATATATTTCAATCTTTTTGCTCTTTTTTCTTAAAAACAATAATTATATAAAAGAATTATAGTAGTATAAAAGTAATAATGTTTTTTGGAGTGAATTTAATTGGCATCAAACATAGTAATGGCGATAGTAATTTTCGTACTTATTGCATTGTCATCGTTCTTTTCCGCAACGGAAACGGCATTTTCTTTTGTAAACAAAATCCGTATTCAAAAGAAATCCGAGGACGGCGACAAAAAAGCAACAACTGCACTTTTTGTTATCGAAAACTTTGACAAAGCACTTACCACCATTCTTATCTGCAACAATGTAGTAAACCTTAGTTGTTCATCACTTGCCACTGTATTGTGTATGGCACTTTTCGGCGACTACGGCTCTGCCATTGCGACAGGTGCAACCACATTGCTTGTACTTACATTCGGCGAGGTATTGCCAAAATGCCTTGCAAAGGAAAACTGCGACAGCTTTTCTCTTAAAACAGCGGGCATAATAAAATTTTTAATGTTTATTTTAACACCGCTTGTGTTTATTCTTGTAAAATTCAAAAGTCTTGCCCTTAAAATTTCAGGCGGAACAGAGGACGCACCGAGTGTGACCGAAAACGAGCTTAAATATATAGTAGAAAGCATCGAAGAAGAAGGTGTGCTTGAAGAAAGCGAAAGCGAAATGGTGCGCCTTGCACTCGACTTTGACGAGAAAACCGCAGAAGAGGTCATCACTCCTCGAGTAGATGTTACCTTTATAAGCGTTGACGATTCTCCGGAAAAAATCAAGGATATAATTCTTGAGAACAGATATTCAAGAATCCCCGTATATAAGGATACGGTTGACAACATAGTCGGCGTGCTCCACACAAGAGATTATCTTGAAAAGCTCGCAGACGGCATTGCGCCCGATGTGCGTGAAATAATGCAGTCACCGTACTTTGTTTTCAGAACTCAGCCGCTTTCAAAGATACTCAGCACCTTTAAACGAATAAAGGTTCACCTTGCAGTTGTTACAGATGAATACGGCGGAACTCTCGGTATTCTCACCATGGAAGACCTGCTCGAAGAAATCGTTGGCGATATATGGGACGAGGACGAAGAAATTGAACACAACTACTACAAAATCGGCAAGAATGAATTTCTTGTAAACGGCGACCTTGAGCTTGACGATATGCTTGCGCTATTTGACCTTGACGATGATTACATAGACAGCGACAGCATAACCGTTGGCGGATATATTCTTGAAAACGCAGGCAGTATTCCGAATAAGCGTGAAAGCGTAGAGGCAGGCGGTTTCCGCTTTACGGTTATGGAAGTTGCAAATCAAAGAATTATTCGTGTTGTTGTAAAAAGACTTGTTGACGAGGATTCAAGCGACGAAAAATCAACAGACGAAAATCAAAAAGAAGAATAATAACAAAAAGAAAAGAGCCGAGTACCCAAAGTCTTGGCTCTTTTCGGATACGGAGAATAATTATGAGCAATACAAAAGAAAACATAAAAAGAGGCAGCTGCCCTGTATATAAAAAGTGTGGCGGCTGTCAGCTGCAAAATCTCACATATTCCGAACAGCTTAATTTCAAGCAGAAAAAGGTTGAAAAGCTGCTTTCAAAATTTGGCAAGGCAGACAGAATAATCGGTATGGATACTCCCTACCACTACCGCAACAAGGTGCAGGCGGCTTTTATAACAGACCGCAACGGCAAGATAATTTCGGGTGTGTATCAGTCGGGCACTCACCATATTGTAGGCATTGACGAGTGTATGACCGAAGATGTAACTGCCGACAAAATCATTGTAGCTGTACGCAAAATGCTGAAATCATTTAAGCTAACCACCTATGACGAGGACAAGCAGAGAGGATTTTTAAGGCATATTCTTGTAAAAAGAGGCTTTGCCACAAATGAAGTTATGCTTGTGCTTGTAACAGGCACACCTGTTTTTCCGTCAAAGAATAACTTTGTAAAAGCAATTACAAAGCAGTTTTCTGAAATCAAAACAGTTGTGCAAAATATAAATCCGTACAGAACAAACCTTGTGCTCGGCGATGTGCAAAAGGTACTGTACGGCAAAGGATACATTGAAGATATTTTGTGCGGATGTAAATTCAGAATTTCACCGAAGAGTTTTTATCAGATTAACCCTGTTCAGACAGAGGTACTTTACAACAAGGCAATTGAATTTGCAAATCTGAAAGGCAAAGAAACAGTGCTTGACACCTACTGCGGAATCGGCACAATCGGCATTGTTGCCGCAAAGCACGGCGCAGGCGAGGTTATAGGCGTTGAACTTAACAAAGATGCAGTTAAGGATGCGGTGCAGAACGCAAGAGCGAACAATTTGAAGAATATAAGATTTTATCAGGGCGATGCAGGCGAATTTATGGAGGCAGTCGCAGAAGAAAGCGAAAAGCCCGATGTTGTATTTATGGATCCGCCAAGAGCAGGCAGTGACGAAAAGTTCCTCTCCGCCCTAATAAAAATGAATCCAAAAACAGTAGTCTATATCTCATGCAACCCCGAAACCCTCGCAAGAGATTTGGCATATCTAACTCAAAACAGCACCTACAAAATTCAAAAAATCCAACCCGTAGATATGTTCCCACATACGGCGCACATTGAGACGGTAGTCTTGATGTCAAGAAAATGATTAAGCAATATAAAATTCGGCTTGTTTGCTGACTTTTTCTAAATCTAAAATTATATATTTAACCATCAAAAGCACTCGGGTATATCTTATGGAAACATATCTACTGCAAAATTTCGGTTAGGTTGTAACCTCGGATTAGATAGTACAAATTGAGTGAGTGATTTAGATGTTATGGAAGGAGGAGCGAAAATCGAAAAAACAATAAAACCTATTGAGACAAAATACAATGGCTTTAGATTTAGAAGTCGCTTGGAAGCTCGTTGGGCTATTTTCTTCGATATGATTAGTTTGAAATCAAAGCTAAGCCATTAAGTGAGTATGAAATAAAAAAATGTGATGAATTCTGCTTTAACAAAGATAATGAGAATATCAAATTCTCAGTTTTGGTAGGCTCTCCAGAAGCTGTAAAAATAGATGCGTTTGCCGGTATTATGGAGTATGTATGGGAATGGCCATCAGAGAAATATCCTGAGAATGTTAGATTTGTTGCTCCCGAAGAGTTATCAAAAAAGGAATACTATTCTCGCTTTATGCGTGGATTTTGGATTGTCCCTGATGTGACAGAAGAAGAATTAGCTGCAGCAGCTGTTGCTGCACGTGAAGCAAGATTTGAGTTTGGTGAAACACTTAGTACAGGTGGAAAGGGTGAATGAAATGGTAGATAGTACGCTAAAAAGGGAATTGATTACACATAATATTTATTCTGCATGGCAGTTTATTGAGTATACCGAAAAGAACATTGCTACAGTACATTACTGTGCAGATACAATAAAGAATATAATCGATAAAATGGCTGAAAAAACAGTTCGTTGGCAACAGGATATTGCATCCGATTTTGTTGATGAAGTTACTGAAGATGGGAAAAATGTGAAGCGTTTATCTGTAACAACGGAAAATGCACCGACATATGAAGTAAGGGTTGCTGGAGAAAAAATAGACCCTTGGTTTTTATTTGATAAGTTACTTCGCGATTTTTTTCAATATACTATGAATACATTTGACTCGATGAGCCAGATAATAAACGCAGGAATCTTAGCAAATAAAGGTAAAAAGGTTGACTCTGTAGATATCCAAATAATGACTAGATGTTTTAACCAGCAGACATACAGCGCTGATTTCCCCAAGATTCAAGCATGGCTTAATAAAATATCGCAGTCACCGGAATTTCAATATATTGAAGCTATCAATAATAGAACTAAGCACACTGGAGATATTGCAAACAAGTTATCGATGGGGATTTTTGGAAGTTCCAATAAGGCTGAAATTGGCCCATTCTTCCGTAAGGATGTGCAACATCGAAAAAATGAATTGTCTGACCAATTACTTGCAACTCTAGATTTTTTAAATGATTCATGGGATGAATTTCAAAATGTGTTTAAAGATGAGTTCGCGAGAGACGTATATACACAAAACAGAAGACATGGAATATCTGGAGTGCGACAGCAAAAATTTAAAAATGAACCAGACCAAGATTTATCATATGCATATATCGAAGCAAATGGTAGTTTTGATACAATGCCAGACGAATTATATATCCTTCTGGTTAGTGAGCGTGAAGATGATATATACGCGCATGAATGTCCATTTAATACGATTTTAATAACCGGCTCTAGTAATATTGATGTACTGGGAAGATATATAGCTGAAGATGTAATTGGTGATGACTGCCTATTACATTACAGAAAATATCGAAAAGATATGGATGTTAAAGGTGGCGTCTGTATGTTTTATGAACAACAAAAAAAGACAGTGTTTTATCATGCGAATCCGTATTTTAATGTTGAATCAGTTTCAGATGACGATGCTTTTTTAGCTAGAACATCAATTCCTTTTTAAATCTGAATAATAAAAATAACCCTCTCAACCATCATGGCTGGGAGGGTTTAGTGCATTTACGCTTATCTTTCAACATCGACCTTAAGTCCGGATTTCAATTCAACCGTACAATGGTCATTCCAAATTGTAATTTGCTTAAGCCATCGTTTTACCAATGTCTCATCGAAAACTTCGAGGGTAGCACTTTGCTGCTTAATGAAGTCCTGCAAGGCATTGATTCTTTCTATCTGTGCATCTCTGGCGGCGGTATCGACGGTGTTTTGCCGGCGTTGTTCACGGAGCTTGAAAATCTGGTCTGCAATCTCATCATAGGCTTCCTTGTTGTTAGCCTTTTCGAGAAGCTCTTTCTGGAGTTCCATCAGTTGCTCGTCAATGCCATCAGTGTTATTCTTCTGAGCTTCTCTGATAACTTTAGCAATGTTCTGCTGCAACTGTGCCTGATAGGTAGATTTGTCACCAAGGAGCGTGTTTATTACCAGAACTACCACATTTTCTAATACCGTTTCATTGACGGTTCTTGCATGGCATTCCTGACCGGTAGGTTCCAGCCTGCTAAGGCAGCGCCAGACGATGGATTTGCAGCCACGGTTGTTCCAGTGGATTCTGCGGAACATTTCACCACACTCACCGCAAATAACAATCTGAGCGAAGCAGTGGTTGCAGCTGTAACTGCGCTTTTTGCCGTTGGCGCTGGTCTTGACCACTCGTCTGCGTACCAGTTCTTCCTGTACCCGCAAGAAGATGTCCTTCGGAATAATCGCCTCGTGATTATTCTCAACATAATATTGCGGAACAATGCCGTTGTTCTTGACTCTGGTTTTATTCAAGAAATCTGTGGTGTAGGTCTTTTGTAAAAGTGCATCACCAATATATTTCTCGTTACGGAGAATCTTGTTGATGGTGCTCGTCCACCATTTCTTTTTCCCGGCACCTGTCAGAATACCGTCCTTCTCAAGCCCTTTTGCAATTTTGTCCATAGAACTGCCCTCAAGGTATTCTCTGTAAATACGCTTCACCACCTCAGCCTGCTCCGGATCAATCACAAGGTTGCCTTCCCTATCCTTTGTATATCCGAGAAAGTGATTGTGGTTTACCTGCACCTGACCATTCTGATAGCGAAACTGCAAGCCCATTTTCACATTCTGACTAAGTGATTGCGACTCCTGCTGAGCAAGTGACGCCATAATTGTAAGCAAAACCTCTCCCTTTGCGTCCATTGTATTGATGGATTCCTTTTCAAAGAATACCGGTATGTTTTTATCCTTAAGCATTCGTATATACTTTAAGCAATCAAGGGTATTTCTTGCAAAACGGCTGATTGATTTGGTGATTATCATATCAATTTCACCCGCCTTGCAGGCCTCAATCATACGATTAAATTCTTCTCTCTTTTTAGTGTTGGTACCTGAAATACCGTCATCTGCATAAATGCCGGCAAACTCCCAGTCAGGATTTTTCTTGATATACTCGGTATAGTGCTCAACCTGAGTTTCATAGCTTGATGCCTGTTCATCGCTGTCAGTACTGACTCGACAATAAGCGGCAACTCTAAGCTTTGGCTTATCCTCCTGCCGTTGTGAGGTATTTCCAACCTGTCGTTTTGCAGGAATAATCATAACATTTCCCATCAAATGTCCCCACTTTCTATTAGACTGTATATGTACTCTGCCTGTCTGATTGGATTATCAAAATTTTCAGTTATGCTGCCAAGCCTAAATGCTATTGGTGGCTTTTTTATTTTTTTAGGCTTGTAGCGATTGTTTCTACCCAATCTTGAGGAGCGTTCACTCAATTCCATTTCTGCAGCATTAAAAATTTCATTGCCTATTATTTGCGGATAGAAATCATCGCCAAGGTAGTGCTTGTTTTGCAGCATATTCTTCACTCCACAATGACGCAGGTCAAGTCCTGCCCTCTTTGCCGCATTGACAAGAGAAAGTCCGCTAAGGTAATTCAAATAGACATTGCGAACCTGTTCGGCAGTGGCTTCGTCAACAACAGCCCTTCCGTCAACGATTATATATCCAAATGGCGTGTGTCCCATTAAATCATCTCCTCAAATGTAAGGCCACATCTCAGAACAAATCCTATTTTTTGTCGTGAATAAATCAAAATATGGTCAACAAATAACTCAAATAAACTCTTATTAAAATCCGTCAGCATTTCACCGCGTTTGCAGTAATTTATCAGGCGCTCGGTTTCATAAACCTTTGTAGTATCACCCGCCACCGTATTATTCAGCGCCTCGATTTCACTTCTAAAATCACGAGCCTGTAAAAGTAATTCGTTGCTTTCCTGCGTGTAAAGTATTTGGTCAATATAGCTTGTTGATACCATCTTCTGACCGCAGTGGGCACAGTATATATTTCCCGACAGCAATGTACTGCCTTTGGTAGTCCTTGCTATCTGTTGCTTTTCCTCATTCTTTGATGAGCGTTGTTTCAGTATAAATTGAGCTTGGTCGAAGATATTTTCATCTATGATATGCAGTCTTTCAATATACGGTGATTCAACACCGCCTGACACAAGATAACCGCAGTACAGCCTGTTCTTTAGAATACGATTAACCGTATTACATTGAAACTTGCTGTTATTATGGGTTTTGATTCCGTGACTGTTCAGATAGTCAGCCATGCGATATGAGCCGTAACCCTCTTTAACTGTCATCTCGAATATCTTCTTGACTATCGGAGCTTCATCATCGTCAATGACTATGTCCATAAGCTCTTTTCCCTTTTTGTTGATTTCACCGCTTTTTATAAGTTTGTAACCGAATGGAGCAACACCTCCGGTAAATTTGCCGTCCAGCGTCATCTGGTTAAGGCGAGTTTTAACACGAGCTGACGTTTTCTGACTCTCACCGTTGGCTTGCCAAAATCGTATGTAATTCATAAGCTTGTCCACATGATTATCCATACGCTGTTCGCCCTCATTGACGCTCCATACCTCTATGCCGTGCTTTATAAACCATTCGACGACGAACGGAGTTTCGTCATCAATTCTGCCTATTCTGTCAAACATAAAGACAAGAAGTACATCGAATTCTTTCTTTTCTGCGGCGGTTTTCAAATCCTGAATAGCATCTCGGTCGCTTGCCGAAACCTTGAATCCCGACACGCCTTTCTCCTGAAACTCTTTCAGAATGGTCCAGCCGTTACGTTCAGCAAATTCTCTGCACGAGGTTTTCTGCATTGGAATATCATCTTTATCGACCTGACCTTTGGTTGATACTCTGTACAAGCAATATACTCTTTTCATTTTATCACCCTTTCATACGATTTTTGCAAACCAACAATACTACATAATTTCTATAATATCCAGCGAAATCTGAAAATGAACTTAAAGAAATTCAGCATCCAATCTGTGCGTTCATTCTGTTCTCAAATGTATCCAAAAGGTTTTCGAGAATATTCCTTTCAACATGGTTATTTCTGTTTTTAGAAAAGTAGATTGTGACCTTACAGTCATTTATAACAGATTCTATTTTGTGTTCAGAATCAATTTTATTTTCATTTATATAGTTTTCGTTCAAATTATCACCTGTTCCTTATTTTTTGTTTTTGTCATTTATATGATCTTTCATCTGCTCATCAGCTTTTGCCGCTGCATTGCACAGGCACATAACGCAAACGCCGATAAAAGCACCGACAAAAAGGCCAATCATAAATCCTAACATTTTAACACCTTCTTTCAGTAATTTTCTTCTAAATACCCCGACAGCAGAAAACAAAAAATCTTCTGCTGTCGGGATAAAATCAATCGTTTTGGATAGTTCTAATTTTCACGCTATCCTATTGTCGCTATTTATCCTCGATGCCCTGCGACAAGGAACACATCAGACGGCATTGCATTATAGCCTCATTGGAATTTCACCACCGTGGGGATCTCCCACAGCCGCCCTCTTTGGTTACGACGGTTCTATCACGCTCGACTTTTGACTGGACGGAAGTATCATTATCCCCTCTGCCTGTCATCGCCTTCATTGAATTTGCCTTTCAATGTCTGAGTCCTGAAGAACTGTAAAGGTGTTCGCTCATGTAGCTTGTCCGTTCCGAACAGCAGAAGGAATGTATCTGATGTGCTGATATTAAGTTTTCAAAGATCAACGCCCGTTCTCAAAAAGAGAAACAGGCAAAAGAGAATTAACCCTTTCACCTGTTTCCTCACTTAAAAGCGTTTTGACAAGCCTATTTTTGAAAAAAATTTATTTTCAGCGTTTTCAACAAAATATCCCGTGTGATTTTATTAAAGATTTTCTCTTCTAAGAATTTCTTCTTTTAGCTTTTTTCTTGCTCGTCTAATACTTAATGATACAGCTTGCCTCGTACATCCTTGAATTTCCGCAATTTCAGAACAAGTAAATCGTTCCCAGTAGAATAGTATTATTCTTTCTCTCTGCAACAGTGACAGGCAAATAAGCATTTCCTTTAATTTTCCGTTTCTTATTTTAGAAATAATAATATCTTCTAGCGGAATATTGTCAGACAGTGTTTTCTTATGCAAGGTGATTTCTGATTGCTCAGAGTGTTCAATATGCCTGTCGAACTCGTTTAACTGAGAAATGTCATGTAGTTCATTATCATTAAACAAGCTAAACACATCATTATTAACTTCAACTTTATTTTCATCACCTTGTCCATCTTTAAAAACAACATAAAATTTTCCGTTCTCCTCAAAAATTGTATAAGGATTATCCTTTGATTTTCTTCTCTTTGGACGTTTGTCCATTTAATTTTCCTCCAATCAATCTGAATTTTTATTAATTCAGGTAGATTGGAGGACTTCTGTTTTTAAAAAACATAACTGCCCTTTCTGCTTTCAATGCAAAAAAGGCAAAAAAATAATGCCGACAGGCAATAGCGTTAAAAGCTATAACTTGTCGGCATTTATATTCTTATTTTTAATTACGAACAATTATCCTCAATAATATTTCCGTCCTTTATCTCAATAACGCGTTGACATTTATTTGCTATATCTAAATTGTGTGTTACTATAATTATGGTAATTCCATTCCTGTTTAAATCAAAGAGCATTTTCACTATTTCTTCCGATGTTTTACTGTCCAATGAGCCTGTAGGTTCGTCGGCAAATATGTATTCTGGGTTTGTAACCAAAGCACGCGATATAGCTACCCTCTGTTTTTGACCGCCGGAAAGCTGTGATACTTTTTTAGATTTCAATGACGCAATTCCTGTTTTCTTTAAAGCTCTCATTACTGAACCTTTTTTATCCTTTATTTTCTTATTAAAATATAAGGGTGTCATTACATTTTCAAAAACAGTAAAATCATCAATCAATGCAAAATCCTGCAATACTATTCCAATCTTAGAACTTCTAAGCTTTGATTTTTTACTTTCGCTAAGTTTATTGATATCAATATTATCAAGATAATATTCTCCGTCAAAATTATCAATGCATGACATAATATGTAATAATGTGGATTTACCCGCACCGCTTTCTCCTATAATTGCAACCGTTTCTCTATCGTCAATTTTTAGGTTTATGTTGTTTAACGCATGAACCATATTTTTTTTCCCTTTTAAATATATCTTGTTCAAATTTTTAATTTCAATCATAGTTGCCTCCGATTATCTTTTATATTTAAAAACTTCTATAGGTGGGTTTTTCTTTAATATTCTATAAGGAATTAACGATAATGATAACAGTATCATAATTATAGCTATTATAGCAATATAATTAAGCCAACACATACTTTTTTGCATAACAAAAATAAATATTACAAAGAATACAACCAATGTCAGAACAATATAGATAACAGTATATAATAAACTTATCAAAAAACATTTTTTGGTTGAAGCACCGCATAGATATAAAATGGAATAAAAATAAAGATTCTTATAAGTAGAAATAGCAATGCAACCTATCATTCCAAACAATGAAACTAAAGATAAAGTTAAAAAAATCGGACCTAATGCTCTAACCCTTGCATAAGCATCTTCTTTTCCGTTTTCTAACACATCAAAAAAAGTTCTAACATAATAATAATTACTAAAAAGTTTATAAGCTTCATTTAAATCGTTTGAATTTTTTAAAACTATAGCTTCAGTCATTCCGGTACTAATAATCTCTTTTGGCAAATAATTATATAATGTTAATAACGGAATTTCAAATGATTCATCTGCTTTGCCTAACATATCTTTTGTATTCAATTCTGTACCGCCATTATTAAAAGTACAGTAGTAAGAAGTTTTTAATATACCAACAATCTTTCCCGTAAAACCATTTTCTGAATCAATATCAATTATGTCACCAATATTAAAATGTTTATTTAAGGAATAAGGTATTACTACAGGAATGTTTTTTAAATCATCTGTACACTCGTTTAGCCATGTTCCTTCTAATAATTCGGGAGTATAATCATTTACAAATTCATCGCTATATCCATAAAGGGTATATTCTCCTAAGTAAGCTACACCACCCAATTCACAATAATCTATTGAATTTTCGGGCAATTTATTTAATAATCTTTCCGGAACAGAATTACCGCCATTATCAACTATTATTCCGTTTATATTTGAAAGTCCACTGCTAATGTACTCATCAACTGTAACAAAGTAACTATTTGCAGTAACTAAAATATCGCTTAATAATAAAGTGGAAGCAACTAATTGTATTATTATAATTATGCTCATTAATATATTCTTACAGAAAAGATGGTATGAAAATTTAATTAACTTCATTATTTTGTCACCCCAATCTTTTTTCGGAAATAGATATATTTTTTACATATTTTGAAATTACAGGAGCACTAGTAATAATAATAACTATAAAGTACGCTATAATCATACTAATGTAATCATATATTCCTAAGCTGTATGTAAAATCCTCATATTGTACATATTCAATTATGCTTGGCAAGACACATCTTGAAAAAATACATCCACATACAAATGATATTAAAGCAATAATGAAAATTACATTAGCTAAGAGAAAAATGCAAGTTGTTTTTGTCGCACCGTTCAATCTATAAATATAAATAATTTTGTTATTCTTTTCTAATATATATAAATAGACAAATGCTACATTTATCATTGATAACAAAAATATTCCTATATATATAATAGTAGTAGAATCATTCCATAAGCTGTCAATATTTTTTATTCTTTCCGGATAGATTATTTCTGCATTTTCAAAGCATTCCGTCAATTGAGAAATAATTTTATTATTTTCATCGTCATCAGGATATTTATCTAAAACAATTGATACAGATTCATTATTATGCTTCACATCATTTATAGACGATATAGGTAATATATTATAACCGCCAACTGAATATGTACCAATTACAGTATATTTATCATTACATATTGATATTTTATCCTCTTCTATCACACCTTCATCACCTGATATTATTACATGTTTGTTTGTCACAAATTCGTCTTGGTTGAAATATCTACCATGCTTAATGTGATTGGGATAGTAAAGATAGTCAAACATTATTCTTGTATCATCAATATTAGCTTTTATGGAGACGGCATTTAATTCTAAATCACACTTATTATTAAAATGCTCTATCTCTTTTAGCATCGTATTATCATCGATGAATGCACCATTAAACGATACAGTATAGGTCTTAGAATTATCATATTTTTTATTTGCATTTGTATAGCTTGCAAAATACGAAAACACAAAAAGAGATGCAAATATAGATATTATCTGTATTAAGCAAAGAAATCCAACCAATAACTTATTATTTTTTAAAAAATGCCAAAAGATTTTAATTGATAAATTTAACATTAGCTTTATCCTCAAAAGGGTGCCCTTATAGTATAAGGACACCCTCAACTTGAATATCTACTTATGATTGAGTTCCCACAACATTGTATATTAATGTATTTCTGTTATTGCTCAACGTGAAAATGTGTTTAGTGCTACCAACAGTAGTACCGTAGCCTGCCTCTTTGTTTACATAATTTGAAGAAGAACCGCTTGCGGCCAAGTCACCGTTTGTTTTATAAATATAAACTTTGACATTTGTTGATTTTAAACCGCTGCTGCTATTAATTTTGGAATAAGCGGTATCAGAATATGTAGGGAAAGTACTGCCTTTCCAATGTTGTGCGGTGACTGTTGCACTACCTCCACCAGAAACCGAAAGCGATTTTGTATGCTTTTTCTCAGTCTGATCGGACTTACTAAGTATGTACGATCCCGAACTTGTTGTGGTTGCAGCTGATGCACTAAAACAACCTAATACTATCGTTGAAACCATTAGTATACAAAATCCTAATAAGAACATTTTCTTTTTCATTGTAAAGCCTCTTTCTTTTTAATATATTTATAATTTTTCGCAAATTATTAAAACATCGGAAACTCCTCCTTCCTGAGAATACAATAAATAATTTCTTTTGTATTTATGTTCTTCATTTATATTTGTTGAGTTTGTCTACAGTAACCTGAAATCATAAATGCTTAGTTTAATCCTAGTTTAATTTGTAATTTGGACTTTTCTCATTAATAACACCAAGGTGCTCATTATAACTCCGCATATCAAAGAGTACCCTATGTTTCTGAGTTCTGTTAAAACACAAAATAATGATATGATAAATATACAGACTGAAATTAAAACAGCTAATGTTTTGTACCACTTTTTCTCGTAACTATTCAATGGATTGTTTTCTGTGTCAAGAGGGGACATTAATATTATCAACACCACACAAAGCAATTCAAATATTATGAGTAAATAAGTAAATATATTACCAACACTATTTGCATATTTAATTAAGCACAACATTATTATGCTTGAAATAACAGAAAACGCATAACACCTGACCGGCGTTTTAGCGTGATAGCCGCCTGCAAACTTACGGATAGCTATAAAAGAAAAATAGAAAACTAAACTTTCAATAAATAAATTGAAACATAAACCTATTATCATAACAGTTGCAATATGTATTAATGATGATAAAATAATATTAACAGCATATTCGTAAAGTTCTTTATCTTCGTTTTTTATAAGGTCGTTTGATACAAAAAACTCTATGAGTTTCGAACTAAACTTTTCCATTACTTTATCTTTTTAAATGCATCAAGTTTTGTTGGAGCCTTAGGCTGATACATTACAAAGCAAGTGGACGTATTAGCATTTATTGAAAGTGCTAATGTAAAACAAGCAATAATTGCAGGTGAAATTTTGCAGATAATGGTTTTAATTGTCTTCATAGTATTATTTCCTCCTTTTGTTGGAATTTTAACACATATTAAAAATAAAAACATAATTTTTGCAAAAATGATATCAATTTCATTCAAAGTGATGTATTTTTCTAATTATTTCGTCAAAAATAAAAAATTTATACCTAAAACAATGACATTTTTTGCAATATATGTTATAATTATGTCATAATTCACGGGAGGTTTTCCTTTTGAAAGTATTGATTTGTGACGACGACAAATATATTGCCGATGAAATACAAAGCAAGCTGACTGAATTTACGGATAAGCATAAAATATATTTTGATATTGATGTGTTTTACAACGGCGTCGCTCCTATGAAAAGCGATGCCAGTTATGATATGGCGTTTATCGACATTGAAATGCCGCAGGTAAACGGGCTTACTTTGGCGGCTCATTTAAAAGCTTTTAATCCCAATATAATTATTTTCATAATTACTTCCCACGAGTCTTATCTTGACGACGCAATGGATTTGGATGTGTTTCGCTATCTGTCAAAGCCTATTGACAATGACCGTTTTTTCAGAGCATTAAATACGGCTATTAACTATTATCATTCCAATACTCAAATAATAACTCTTGAATACTATGACGAGTATTATTCTGTTTTCACAAGCGATATAGTATATATAACTATTGAAGAAAGAAAGGCTGTTATTATAACACGGCAGAAGAAGTATTATACAAATAAAAAATTAAGTTATTGGAAAGAAAAACTAAAGGATTACGATTATTTTGCACAACCGCATTACAGCTATCTTGTTAATCTGAGGTATGTCTCGGATTTTAATAAGACTCAGCTTAATATTAAAGTAGATTTAAAAACTGAAACTCTACCTATATCTCAAAGGAACTATTCAAACTTTAAAAAGGCATATTTTGCATACATAGGGGTATAAAAATGGTATATACAATTTGCTATGCACTTATTTTTCTTGCAGAAATTCTGATATCACTATTTTATTTTGAAAACAAATTTGAAAGAAAGGCAAGTAAAAAGTTTCTGATAATCTCATTACCGACAGCTTATACAATTCTGTACTTTGCAAGGCTGTTTAATATAACCGTTGTAAATATGCTCGCATTTTTTGTCTGCAATTTCTTTTTGCTTCGTCTTTGCTACAAGGCAAAAATAAAGTCCGCAATATTCCATTGCAGTATACTTTTAGTATTTAATGTTACTACAGAATTTGTTGTTATGTTATTTTCAGCTGCCATACTCGGGACTGAACTACTCGCCTGTCTTGATAATTCGGTAAACCTTATTTTTCAATCAACCATCAGCAAACTGCTTTATTTTTCTTCAATGTATATACTGTCTAAGGTATCATCAAATGAGCGTCGTAAGGAAAGTCCTGCTACGTCGCTTATGCTGTTTCTTCTGCCAATATCAAGTACTCTGATTATATATGCAATATTATATTCACTTGCAGAATATGAATTAGGACAAGTCTTTTTAACCTTGCTTTTAATCGGCATAGTGGTGTTGCTTTTTTCAAACATAGCGGTGTTCTGGGTTTATGAATTCACTCTGAAAACTCAGAGCCGCAATATGGAATTGGAATATGAAAAGCAGAAACTAAAATCTGCAGCTGAGTATTACGATTTACTCAATGAGCAAAATGAAAACTCAAAAATTGTTATGCACGACATAAAACGGCATTTAAACGCCATTAAGAGCATCGCCAAAGACAAGGCTGTTACAGAGTACATAGACGATTTTATTGAAGACTTCAGCATAAATAAATCTGTTGATTACTGCAACAATCCTATGGCCAATTCAATCGTCAACAGGTACAAATCCTTCTGTGACAAGTTCGGGGTGAAGATGAATATTGACATCAGAAGTGCTGATTTTAGCTTTATGAGCGAACCCGACATAACTGCTCTGCTTGACAATCTGCTTGAAAACGCAGTTGAAGCGGCACAAAATACAGAGAACGGATTTATAGATTTTTCGGCTTTCGTCCGCAAAAATAAGTATCTGTCAATACAGCTTACAAACTCGGTCAAGAATATTGTAGCCGTCAAGAACAACCGCATAGCATCATCAAAAAAATCTGACGCAATACATGGAACGGGACTGAAAAGCATTAAAAGAGTAGTTAAAAAATATGACGGTGAAATAAATATGAAATTCAATGAGGATGATATGACCTTCACCTCAAACATTGTGTTTGAAATTCGGAGATAACGCAGTAATCGAATCATATAATTCCTTGACTAATGAAATGCATTATATAATGAGAAATTCCAATACCTAATAATACTGATATCAACAAGATGAGATCTAATTGATGGAATTAAGAATCGGAAAGAAATTGCAAATATAAAAGTTTTGCAGTTGGATTTATTGTTATTATTTTTGCCTATTAAACATTTTATATAGCAAGCTACTTTTACCCCCATGTTCACGGTAACACTGTTCAGTTACGATTTATCTAGGCTTTTTCGAGTTTTATAATAATCATGTAAGTGCTTAAGTATCGCTCTTTAGAAATAAATTATATTTTCTTAGACTTATATAATCTATCTGCATTGATACTATTGTCTGTTTCAACAATTATTTATGTAATTTTGATGTTAAAAATCAAATTATAGTATCAGGAAAAGGAATATCTAATGAAATGTTTTAAAAATCGCTATAACAATTTATCATATATAATTTTCACAATACTATCTTTGTTTTCAATAAGTCTGATTTTTAACAATAATGTATGGTTTGATGAAGCTTATACACTGTCGCTAATTCAGCACAATTATTCCGAAGTAATTGAAATATTAAAATCGGATATGCATCCTCCGCTATACTTTATATCTCTGAAATTCTTCTGTGAGATTTTCGGTTATTCGATTTTAGTAACTAAAATTTTTTCGGTACTCGGTTACATTGCAACGCTTTTGCTTGGCTGTACCGTGGTTAAGAAGCATTTCGGTTCGGATACATCAATGGTATATATGCTTACTATAGGGGCAATTCCTATGTCGCTTTATTTCAGCGTTCAGCAGAGATCGTATCAATGGTCCATATTTTTTGTTACACTTTGCTTTACGGAAGCTTTGCTGTTTCTTGAAAATCACGGGACGCGGCATTGCGTTATATTTGTTATCACCGCTTTGTTTGCCGCGTACAACCACATTTACGCTTTGCTTGCGGTCGGCGTGATTTTCATTTTCGTGAATATCTATGCTTTTGTAAAAGACGGAAAGCTGATAAAAGCAATCATAATATCTGATATAGCTATGACGGTGGGATATTCTCCGTGGATTATCCCGCTGTTATATCAAACCGAGGCGGCTGCCGGTAGCTTCTGGCTAAAAGGAGTAGAACCGCTTTCGGTGGTTGTGTTTGCATCGGGACTTGTTATTTCCACGCTGATACTCGCCAAAAAGGAAAACCGCAGGTTATCTGTAATATTTGCGATAACCTGCGTATTAAGCGTTCAGGCGATAGGTCTGCTTGTGACAATTTTCATTCGCCCCTTTTACATAGCGAGGTACAGCGTTGTTATATCGGGAATTTTCGCGCTGCTTGTCGCTTTCGGCACACAACATATAAAAGAAAAAGTTAAAAATATTATTTGCGTATTGCTTTGCGCACTTAACGTAGCCTGTCTTATCGGCACGGGAATATTTGAATACAACCCGTCAATGAATAATTTTTTCAACCGCTTTGATGAAATAGCTTCTTCAACAGATACATTTTTATATTGCGACAGCTCATTCGGAATTTTGTCATATTATTATCCCGAAAACACGCATATCTGCACTTATTACGAACCGTGGTTTTCGGCTTTTGACAATGTTGATTGTGTCAATAAAAAGGATATTGTAAATGATATTGATTTTGATAATACGGTTTGGTTTGTTAAGAACGAATTAACCAAGACGCCTGATTACATAAAAGATAATTTTATTTTGGAATTAACGGATACATTCAAATGTGATTTCAATACCTTTGAGGTGTATTCGATACAAAAATAATTTTAATTCTAAATTTCATGCACCTAATTAATTTAACATAAACAGCAAACTGCTCTTACCGCCGTGTTCACGGTAGCGTTGCTGTGTTGTGACAAATCCTGCATTTCGCAAATCTTTAATAGCTCTGCGAACAGTAGCAGGCGACAGCTTTATGTCGCCTGCTATTTTGTTTACTGAGGGCCAGCATTCGCCGTTTTTGTTTGCTCGGTCATAGATGTAGGTATAGACTGCTATGGCTCTGTGTGGCAAGTTCATTTGATACAGAAAAGTTAATCTACTCATTGCTGTTATCCCCCTGTGCTGGTCGCTCGGTTCTGACGACTACTTTTCCCTGCTTATTTTTGTTCTGTTCAACGCTTGAATTTTCGGGTTCTTTTGTTGGCTCTTCTTGCTGTGCTGATGTTGGTTCATCCGCATCAACAATATCTTCACACTCAGTCTGTTCTGCATTTGGCGAGGTTTTAAGATTTTCATTTTTCTTCTTTTTTTCACCGCTTGCTTCATCAAAATCCGAGTTGGTAACAGGCTGTTCAAAGTATTGAGAACAGTATGTCTGAATTATGTTATTGAACAACTCCGAACGGTTTGCGTAATGAACTTCACGATTGCCATTTTCCATGACCTCATACTTTCCCTCAAATTCTATTCCCCATTTGAAGAATAATTTCAATTTAACTTTCATCGGATAAAAGCCTGTTTTCATAACAACGAATGTGCCTTTTGGAAGTGACTTCAACTCATCGGGAGTCATCAAAGGTCTTTCTATCATCTGCAAGGATTGTGAGGGATCATTTTTACTTTTGCTGACGGAACCTGACATCACAGTTCTTGAACCGAGTGCTTTTGATAGGACTTCCGCACTTGTGCTGTTTGGAGCAAAGCCGCCGAAAATGGTCAGCTGTGTGTTATCTATGATAACATCAGCACCCTCTTTGCCGTAATTTTTCTCAAGTTGTGCGAAGGATTGAATTATCGGCACTATCTGTAAACGCCTTGAACGGGATGCAGAAAACATCATCTCGGCTGAATCAATCTTTGGCAAAGTTCCAAATTCATCGCAGAAGAATACACAGCGATTTTTCAGAACACCGCCGTTTTCATCAGCGACTGAAAGTATTTCACGGTAGAGCTGTTGGATAATGAGTGATACCATAAAGAAAGTGTTGGGATTTTCCTCTGGCATTACAATGAAGATTGCACACTTTTCATTGCAGAATTTTTCAGCGTCTATTTCTGTATCAAAACACAAAAGCTGTTCAAGCTCGGAGTCGAGAAAAGCATTCAACCTTGAAAGTGCCGTACTCATAACACTTGACATACTCTGCTCGGCTGTGTTCAGCGCCGCCACTGCAAACCATTTTGCTTTGTGGTCGTCTGGAAGATAGTCCATTAAAAGTTGAAACTGATTTTTGCCTTTCTTGTTGGTCGGAGCAAGTAACTCCTGAATGATTTTGAATACCGAAACAATATGCCGTTCTTCGTGTTCGCAGAATTCCGAAACAAGCAGAATAGTTGCTGTTAAAAGTCCCTCTGCCGCATCATAAAAGTAAGCGTTCTGTCCGAATGAAGCCGAGTCCATACCTGAAAGAATAATCGTTTTTGAAATGATTTTTGCGTATTTTTCGGCTCTTGCCTTGTAAACAAGCTGTTCGGGCTCGGCTTTGTATAAGTCCATATACTTATTCACAAGATGCAGGAGATTGTTGCCGTGAGAGCGTGTTGGGTTACGCAAATCTATTACTGAAATTTTGTAGCCGTAATACTTTTCTGCAATCGTTCCATAATTCCGAACTACATCACCCTTTGTGTCGGTTGATAAAAATGACATACCCGTTGCGCAGGCATATTCAATGCAAGGATAAAGCCAAAATGCTGTCTTGCCGACGCCTGCCGCACCAATCATCAGAGCGTGAACATCACCTGTATCAACCATTGCTGTTGTTCCTTTCCTTCCGTTTTTACATCCAACAACTATTCCTTGTTCAGTTGGTCTGCTGTCAGGATTTTCCCTCCACTCATTTGGCTGAAAATCAACTTGCTTATAGGTTCTTTTGATTTCCTTATTGGTCGCCCAACGAGCCGTGCCGTATTGCCCTTGTCCGACCGTCTTGTTCTTTATGCGGTTGAGGGAATAGTAATTTCCGACCGTAGAAATAATTATGAACAAGGCAAACATTGAACCTGCAACAATAATCAGAGTTATAACACTTGACGGCATATTTCATCAGTCCTTTCACCGTTTAAAATATCATCATTCCAGTCTTTATGGATAGGAATGAGGATTTCGCTTTTGATATTCATTGAGTTTAATTTATCGGCTATCCGTTTGTTTGCTGTCTGTCCTGCCTCGTCATTGTCAAAGCAAAGAAACACATTTTTAATATTTGGATTGTCTTTAAGACATTGAAAAAGCACCCTGTCCGAAACGGAACAGGATGCCGCATAGCTGTGTTCTTGCCAGTTTTCCTTGTGCATTGAAATGTAGGAAAGCATATCAATCGGTGCTTCAAAGAGATAAATTTTATCGCTTGTGCCGTGCCAGTGAAAACTGAATTCGGGTTGACTTCCTGCAGCATTTCCTTTGTACGGATTGTTCGTCACAGTTCCTCGCTTGTGGGCGTGGCGAGGTTTACCGTTTGAATCGTAGCCGACAAAGACAGCGTTGTGAAAATCTGACGATTCATAAATCATTTTCCGCCGCACGAACTCATACAAAACATCTTTATCAATACCACGAGTCAACAGCAGATAAGAAAAAACTCGGCTCATTCTGTCATTCCTTGGTGGCAATTTAAAGGGTTTATGCTCTTTTTCTATGGGCGGTGATGTTATGATTTGACTGCCACCGTTATTCAAAAGCATTTGAACCGCTTCGGCATAGTCCTTGTTGTAAAATTTGCGAATGAAATCAATCGCATCACCGCCTTTTTGTTCGTACTGATGATACCAGAGATGACCTCTGATTGTGACCTTTTGCGAACCGTCAAGCCATTCATATTCCGAACCTGATTTCTTGACTTTCTCGCCTTGACCGATTAAAAAATTAGCAAGGTCTGTTCGCCTTGCCTGCTCTCGCTGTTCTTTTGTAAAATGAATGTAAGTTGATATTTTAATCACTTCCTTGTATATATTTTTCTTTTCTGCTATAATATCTTATAGTGGGTAGTTCTTTCTCCTATCACTGTGACAAGAGGCACCTGTCAGTGTTTGGGTGCAGTTGCTCTTTGGTGATAGATGGATTTTTTGATAGACAATTTTATATATATGTGGTAAAATAATCAATAAACTAATCAAAATTTATAGAGATATTCAGTTTAATAAATTTCCAAATTTATTAGCATTAAAAATCGCTAGGAGATTAAATATAATGAAAATAAAACGTAAGGAAAACTATAAAATATATTTATATCAAGAACCTTCTATAATTTCTGATCATAGCAAAAAGCGTATTAAGGACTTGGAATTTACAGGATTGGAATTAATAGAGGCTATTGTGTCTGCAGGGATGCCAGATATATATTTAACAAAGACAGAAAAGAAAAATCGTAGGGAAGAGATATATTTTAAGACCAAATTGTTTGAAACATATGTTGTTTCATCGACAGAAGGTGTGCTTTCTTTTGATACTTCAAAAAAGAAATATTTAGATAGTACGGAGATTGGTGCAATTAACTATTGGATTGGAATGGTGCTTATTACTGTATTAGGAATGAAAAAGTATAATTATGATTTTATGGTACATTTATCTATGGTAGAGTCATTTAGTTCAAAAATATGTCTAAAAAAACGCTCATTTTTATCTTCTACTGGAATAATTACATTTAAATCTCCAGATCTTTTAGCGATAAACAGTTCAAAAAATGAGTATGGTATTTTTGAAGCAAAAGGGTATAGCAATTATAATAAAAAGGCTATGGAGCATGGTTATACACAAGCAAATTCGATAAAAAAAATAAATGGTAAGAAACCTAAAAATTCTTTAGTTGTTATGACTCAAACAGGAACCAAAGAGATAAAGATGATAGAGAAAGATCCAGAAGGTGAAAATTGCGAAATAAATGTAAACTTAGATTTCTTACATATATATCATTTTTTGCCTATAGTTGAGTTGATTATGGAATTGAATCCAGAAGAACGTGAGGGTTACTCATATGGTTCATTAATATATGAAAATGAAAGTTATTCTATCGGTGTCCCTTCAGCTTTATACAAAGAGCTATTGCCAATAGTAAAGGACGAAAAAGAAACCGAAATTAGTGAACTCATTTATAAAAAAATAGATTCTAAAGAAATGTATTTTTTCGAATTAATATCAAATAAATCAAAAGAAAAAATTCTTTGCGTAGAATAGTATTAAATAATGTATATTTTTTAGCATATTAAATTTTAATATACTTGAATTGAGAAAATCTGGTTTATCAGCCTTAAATTTTCAACCCCTGATCGTGTTTCTTATCATTAATCTTCTGCTGTAGCTTTTTATCCGTCCTTTGCGCTTTCTGTTTTTCTTCAAAGCGGAGTTGATTTTGGATTATGTTGCAAAGGTAACGCAGGAGATAGAGGGAAGAAACTGCAACACTGTTGCGGTTGGTTTTAATTGAATAATGAGGATACAGAACACCTCTGTCTGAATCAAAGGTTGATTCGGAAGAGGTGTTTTCGTCATATTCAAAGAGATTTGAAACAGATTCATTGTCCGAATTTTCGCTTTTCTCAACCACATCTTCAGTAAGATTTAGTTTCAACGCTTCCTTGATTATTGCATTCTTGATTGACTTTAACTCCTTGTTTTGAGCAAGCGGAATCCTGTCAGGTATTTCATCCGTGTAGGTGCGGATTGTGTTTTCCTTTTGCTCATACCACAGGTCATACAACTTTTTGATTCTACCATCATTTGCAAGCTCATCAACAATAGAATCCACAAGTGCTTTTACATCGGATTTCAGATAGCCGTAAACCTTTTTGCCTTTCGTTTTTGAAAGCCTGTCGGCAAGTTCCAACAGCTTATTCTGAATTGACGCGCTGATATATATTTCAGAGTTGATTTTTGAAACTAAATCCTCTACAATGTCACGAGCCTCAGCACGGAGCTTATCCCTATGCTCGGTTTGCCTTTCATATATGCACAATAAATCTTGCTGAAAAATATCTTTTGCAAATGACGAGCGCAGATTTTCAACTCCCTTTTGCGTGAGATAGCCTTCGTTCTCCACAGTTGAATATGCAATCAGATGCACATGAGGGTGGTGCGATTCATTATGAAATGCAGCATACCAACGAAGATTCTCCATTGGTATTTTCAGATTTTTAGCAAGTGCTTCTGTCTGTGTGCGGAGCATATCTCTCCACCGTGAGCCTGTATTAAATCCAAGTCTTTCTGCGTCCTCTCGGCGGATTGAGATTATCGCCGTCCAGATGTTGCCCTTGTGACGGTCAAGTTCTTCCGTTACTTTTGACAGCTGAACCTGCACACCGTCGTCGGTAAACAGACCGTGTGAGCCGAATCTTTCAGCACGGGGGCGTGTAGCGATGTATTCCGCATAAGCTTTTATGCCTGAAATTTCGTAGGCGTAATCTTCCATAACTCTTGAGATAAAATCAGATGCCGAGCCTTGATTTTGCTTTTCAAGGTAATCGACATATTCAAACATATCCTTGCTGTCAGGAAAATCCTTTAAGATTTTTTCGATTAGATTCTTCTGCTTTGCTGTTGCAGGAGCAAACTTTTTAGTGTCGTCTATCTTTTCCACTCCCTCACGAGTGGCAATATATTTTGCATAACCGCCTGCACTGACTTTTCGATTCGACTTGAGATATTTAAACTTTGTAACTAACTTTGCCACAAATAATTATCCTTTCTGCCAATCGTATGCGTCATCAAAGGAAAATGAACCGTTAAGCCGCTTGACTTCCTTGACGCACTCGCCACGAAGTTTTGTAAGAGTCATCTTGTCTATGTCCTGTGACGAGGCAATAATATTCATTGTCATTGCAAGTTCAACAGCTAATTTAAAAATCAGCCTGCTCATTCGGTTGTCGCTTTCCGCAACAATTGATTTCAAAGTTGAAGTAACTACATTCGGAAGATACTGACTGTTATCGTTTGAGGAAAGGTAACCCACATAAAAAATGATTGCCTTTTCAATAAACTCGCTTCGGCTGGAACAGTTATCTTCCTTGTATATATTCTGAACCATGTCAAGCGTGGATTCCTTTATCCATAGTGCAAACTTCCGCTTTACTTCTTTTCTGTTATCCGTTTCATTCAAGTGTAAAACCTCCTTTTTGTTACAACCCATAGTTGCAACTCCTTGAATTTTGGCATTTTATTCGGCAATTCGGGCAGTTAGACCCACAAGTACAACCCCAAGGCTGAAAATTAACCCCTATGGATTTTTGAGACTGAAAAATACGAAAAACTGCATAGCAGTCGGCGTTGCCGTCTGCCGTAAACCGACACGAGGGAGCGACTGCAACCCCGTGTCTTTCTCCTGCTTATTTTTCAGCCCTTGAAATACCGCCCGATTTACCATATCATCGATTTTTCACACCTTGCCACAAACCGCCCTGTTTCATTTTTTCTTTGATTTCGGATACTTTTCCGACTTCTCCTTTAAAAGCCGACACGAGGCGAATGTGGCGAGAATACCGCCGTTATTCTGCTTTTATTGATTTGCCGTTTATTACTTCAAAATTACACTCTGTATATGACAGTCCGTACTCCTTAACCTCACGATTCAGAATATCGAACATTGATTGTTCAATACTTCGAGGGGATAACTTGATTTCATCACTTAATGTGTCATAGCAAATCCATTCTTCGCTCTCGGGTGTGTCCTTTACAAGAATATCAAATCCGAGGAGCATTTTATCGGGAGTAGGAAATACTACGGCGTTGATTTTTACACAGCCGACTGTGAGTGAAGCAAACAGAGTGTCGTGCTTGTCTTTTGAATTTTCGGAAAGTAATTTCTTAACCTCGTTCACAGACAAATACATTTTGAAAATATATTTATCGCCGAGATGCTTTTTCAATTTCTTTCTCTCGTTCATAAACTCATGCCACCTATTCCCATATCTTCATCTTCATCAGGTGAATCAAACAGATTGTTCTGTTCAAGGTTATCGTAGAATTTCTCTGCACTGTCATTTACGGCTTCGTTTAAAACATTCAAGTCAAAACCGCAGTCCTTGTACCCCTGCAATACAGTATCATAATAGCTTGCGCTGGGCAATCCGAAATTCTGCTTAAGATTCATAATGTAAACCATCGCTGTCATTTCCGATCCATTACTCATCCGAACAGGCAAGTCTTGCTTGAAGTAGTGGGAGGGATAACCCTCGTAGCGGTCAAGCAGTTTTTCATCTCTCGGCTGAAGTTCCCACAGTACAACGGCAACGGACTTACCGACGCAAGGTGCGATTGTTGCATAGGAGCAGTGAGGCATACCCTTGAATTGTAATTCGTAATTTTCGACTACACCCTTTCCGACAAGCTTTGCTGTCGGACAACGGTATTTCATCTGTTTAAGATTGAGATTACTGCCATAGGCAATGTATAATTTTTTACTCATAATAGATTTCTCTCCTTACATACTCATAACAAAACCCGAATCCTCATTCTGCTCAGTTGCAGTTTCAGATTCGGGTTCGTTGATATTTATATTTTCGTTTGTATTCTGAACTGTATCGTTCAACTGTGCGGCTCGTTTTTGAGCAAGTCTTTCCTTTTGCTTTTCAGCCTGTGCAGGATCCTTCCACGCAATGTTGCCCTCAAGATTTTTCAGCAGATGATGACGAGCTGTTTTGAATTCGTCACCTATCAAACCTAATCTCAAAAGCCAAGTTCTGAAAGTATATTTTTCATTATCCGATACAGTTTTAGCGTGTCTTGCAGACTTCTGTATCAATGCCTGATGACTGATTGCAAGGCACAGTTGAATCGCACTTTTGACTTCGCCTGCGTGTAAGGTTGAATTGAACAGACGGAATTCAATCGTACCCTTGTAGAACACGCTGTGAAGATTCAGTGCGTGGTAGCGAGTATCATCATAATGTCGGTAACTGTAGTCCTCTCCGTCATACCACATTGATTTTATCTGCTCCATTGACATAGGCGGACGGTTATTGATTTCATCAAAAAAGCGAGTCTCCATCTTCTGACAGTAATGCTCACGGGAAACATTTACTTTCAATGCTTTGTATAGCAAGTCCTCTTTCGCCGCCATAATGTTTACGATATTGCGAAGTGTTTTCGGGGTATGCCTTGACGCATCTATGTGACAATGCAGACCACAGCTTGAGTTGACTCTTGCTCCTGCGCCACGAAGCTTTCTGACAAGTTCCTGTATGGTTTCAATATCATCATAGCTACAAATCGGAGTGACAAATTCAACCGAGTACAGAGAGCTTGCATTCTGTCCTGAACGGTTTTCACAATGGACACTTGCGTCACGCATAATCTTCCACATCCTGCCGTCATTGTCACGGACAGAATACGCATCGTAGCAACCGCCGACATGAGTTGCGTCTGTATGAAAATAACCGGCAATCACTTTCGCCGCAGTACTGCGAGTGATGCCGGTCATTTCAATTTCTATTCCGAAGTTTTGATTTTTCAAGTTACCACCTCGGTATTTTCTTCCTGTGGCTTTGGCTTTTTAGGCTTGGGTGTTTTCACCTGTGAATCTTTCATATCAATGAACTCCCTGACATTTGCAGGGACATATTTTGCGTACAGAGCGTCCACAGATTTTTCAAGTTCTACCTTGAAATCCAAATCACGCTGTGACATATACAGCCTGATTGCATTCAGCTTTTCATCATCGTACATTATGTTTACGCTTGTTTTCTTCATTTTGATTTTACCTCCACATATTTGATATTTAATTAATTATTTGTAGGCAAAGAAAGTACGACTTATATAACAGCTCATACTCTAACACTTTCTTCCTTATTAGCTATTAGAAAACCACTTTGATTCAAATTATTTTTTATTTAACAATATCATTTTCATTCCTATTAGTAATTTTAGCAGTTTCTTTAATTCATTGCTGAGTTTTGCGTGCTTTTCGTTAGAAACAACATTAACATAATGAAGTTTGAAATATATTTTATTATTACTTTACAAAAAGTAATACAAGAGTTATAATAATTATCACAATTTAGTAATTTCAAATGAATATAATCAAAAATCTCAAGTAACAAGTAATTTTATATTGAAATATATAATAGGAGCATACAAATGAAATACAAAATCTTATCAGCAATAATATCCATCGTACTTATGATTTTGCTTGTAGGCTGTCAGCAGAACAATACAATTATTAAGCCTGATATAGAAACAAAAACTGTGACGGAAAACAGCGAAGGTGATTATATAACTTTTTCACTTGATATTCCTTCAAACTGGAAATTATACGCTCAGAATTATACATCTATTGCTTGTTTTAGTCCTGATGCAAACAAAACAAATGCCAGCGAAAATATTTCTCCCTACAAATTAAGTATAGATAACTATATCATTCCATCACTAATGCCAATAGATGACAAATATAAACAAGCTTATAAAGATTTATTTAGTGGCAAATATGATGGTATTAAAGATTTAATTTGCGATAACATTGAATATATAAATATAGGGAAGGTAATAGACAGTTTCCCGGACGTTACTTTTGAAACTCCTGAAAGCATTATGGATTACTTTAATATACTTGTTGACGGTATAAGTACACCGGATGTTACAATGCCAGAGTCATGGAATGATAAAAAATGGGCAACTGATTTTACTTTCAGTGAATATAACGGTAAGAACGGAAAGATTATTGCGGTAGAATATTCCTATGTAATTATAGATAAAACCTACAAAGCTATTAATTGCTACCGTGATGACGACTTTTCCGTATGCGGAGCTTTTGATGACGATGCAGATCTTTCTTCGGGCGATTTAGCACTATGGGTTGCCGATAATATGGAAATTACCAAACACTATAAAATTGAAGATAATATGATAAAGCAAGAGGGAGTAGATTATTAAATTTTATGTTTTTAAAATCTATATATTGTAATTACAGCCGAAGTATTTTCTACTTCGGCTGTTGTGAATATATTTATGCTTTTACAAATTCAAAAAATGCTGCTTTATCTTGAGGTAATTCACTTATCGGATTAATCATAGGTGTTATATTAAGCCTGCCGTACTGATTTCCGCTCCCTTGATTGACTGCATCAGCTTCTGAAACTCACTATACTCAATCTCCGTACCAAACTTTACATTAACTGTTTTAATCAAATCTTCGTCAGATTGATTCTTTTTTAAGCAGGAAACAAAGTTTTTTACAAAATCCTTATCCTTTGATTTATCAGACAGAGAAAACAGATATATCACCTCTGCCTGCGTATTGCAGTCGGACAATTCCTTTTTATCGAGCTGTTTTTCAACTTCGGTCATTGTGTCGTTGATTAGCTGAAAATTTGCCATTTGCTCGGCAGATATATTTTCCTGTATAGATTGACTTAACTTGTCCGTGTCAATATCCATACTGCCGTTAAAAATAGAAATAACAGCAATAATCGGCATAATCACAACTATGATTATGCCGATTATTATACCGCCTATTATTTTTATTACCTTTTTATCCGTGAGCAGAGAAACTGCTATTTTCTTCAGTGCCGCACCTATGGTAGCACTCACAAAATCACCTCCGTAAATAAAAATCCGATTGAAATTCATTTAAGAAAATCAATCGGATTTTGAAAATATTAAATTCTATATTTTATCGTTGCTCAAGAAATTCCGGATATCCGCATTCAATACCTATTTGTTTGTGGTCGTTCTTAATCGTATACTCCTGAACATATTCGTTTCTCATTGCATCTATATATTGGATGGAAAAATTTATTCCTTTTACTAAGTCATTTGGGTTAATCATAAAGAAAAGGTTTTCGGATTCGCCAACAGTAATAACTTTATTATACGAAAATCCGCCAAAGTTAAATCCTGTGTGGATAACTAGCGTAGTTGTAAATCCATTACCAATGTTTCTAATTATAACTGGCAATTTCATTGTTTGATTCATTTTATCTGTTTCTTCACCTAAAGAAAAACCTCTTTTAGGATTTATATCTGTTGCAATAGTAACTTGTAGAAAAGGTTGTATAGATGCTTTTTCTTTTTGTTCATCAGATTCCCTGTAATATTTTATTGCAAAAAAGACACCAAGAAATGAAAAAATGCCAGAAATAATACCTCCTATTATTCCTCCCCAATATGATGCTAAAGAACTTATCCAAGTAGAATCAACACTTTCGTTAATAGCCATACAAGAAACATAATTTCTTATTGTAATCGAAAAAAACAGAGATAATGTTGAAACGATCAAAACAATTAAACACAAAATAATGATAATATGTTTTGTCAGTTTCTTCTTTTGTTTTTTCTCTTTTTGAGGATCATATGGCAAGCCGAATCTTTTTGTCTTTAACATCATAAATATCCTATTCTCCTAGTTAATACAATTTACTTAATTCATTATAATTATATCACAATAGAATCGCTTTGTAAAATATTTATCTACCGCCTGCGGATCCAAAAATCTCAGATTTGTATTTGGGAGCCTGAACAAGGAGCAAATACCTTTCGTTTCCGCACCTATACAGACAAGTGCCACGCTCACCAAATTTGATTAAGGCATACTCGTTTGGCTCTACCATTAGGGCATCTTCAAAGTCTTTTGGATTGATATTGCCGGGAAAAATAAGAAGTGATGAGTCGGGATTGAGAACAAGGGTTTTGTGTATTCCTTAACGCTCGGAATCAAAAAATCATCGATATTCTGACTGGCTAAAATCACGGCTGAGTCCTTCTTACGAACACGCTTCATTGCGTTGCGTATATACTCAATTGCTGTGAGATTTGAAAGGAACAAATATAGCTCGTCTATTGATGCAACGGTGTTGCCCTCATCTAATAACTTGTTGGACATATAGGAAAGAATGTTGAACAGCATTGCATCTTTGAGTCTTTTATTAGTATCAAGCAATCCCTTAACACCGAAACAGAGGAAACTGTCGTCGGTAATGTTGGTGTGACCGTTGAAATACTTTGATTCTGAACCTACACACATACTATGAATACCCAGACAAACCTCCTGCAAGATTTCTTCTGTATAAAGATACTTTCGCTTGTGGTCGTAGGTCATATATTCTTCCTCACACAAGTCGTAAAAATCACTCATCACAGGAAAGTCGGACGGTTTCTTTGTGCTGTAATCAGTTGTGTCGGTTATGCCGAATCGTGCGTACAGTTTCATAAGCAGAATTTCGATTGTATCAAGCTGTGCGTCCGTGAAATCCTTGTAGGTTCTGAAAAAATCCTTTAAAAATGCAATGTGCTGTGATAATCGGGTTACCTTGTTAAATGCAGGCGGTGCGTCTTTGTCAAGCTCATCCTGACCGTCATTCCATGCTTTTGGCTCTAACGGATTGATTTTGTATTTGCCCGACATAAAATCAATGTAACAACCGCCGAGAGCGTTTGTTAAATCCTCATACTCGGCTTCGGGATCAAGGCAAATTATTTTCTTTCCGCTTTCACGAATGTTCGTAAGGATGAGTTTCAATAAATACGATTTGCCCTGACCTGAGTTACCGAGAATAAGGATGTTACTCGTTGTCTTGTCCTCTGTCCTGCGGTCAAAGTCAACAAGGATATTAGTGCCGTATTTATCTCTGCCAATGTACAAGCCGTTGGGATCTGTCTTACCTGAAAAGTTAAACGGAAACAGATTTGCAACAGATGAAGCAGGCAGAACACGCTCATACAAACTTCCGAATTGATTTGAACCTATGGGGTTCACTGACAAGAAGCCTTCTTTCTGTCTTAAAGTCAAACGGTCCACTTCAATCTTGGAGCGTGTCAGCTCCATTACAATGTCAGTCTGTAACTCCTTTAATTTCTGTTTGCTCTTGGCTTTAAGTTCGATGAACACGGAGCAATGCAATAACGGTTCTTTGTTCTTTCGCAGATTTGCCATCAGTGTGACAACATCCTGCAAGTTACCCTGTGCCTCAATGGTTTCATTTACATCGTTACCGCTTGATTCGAGCTTATTTTTGCGTGTTGCGTTCTGTATGATTTTTCTCTGTTCCATACTCTCCACAAGTCTGTGATAGATGCGGAGAGTTACTCCGTTTCTGTCTGCAAGCTGTGAAAGAATCGCCTGTTCTTCAGTTGACGGCGGATATTCACGAACCGCCCATACACTGCGGTATGAGTCGCCGACAATGTAGTGATCTGTCAAGAATTTTATTGTTGACGGCAGAATCATATCAAAGAAATCTTTTGTGTAAATTTCCTCTGCCTGTTCTGGTGTGAGCACCTTTGGTTTTCTATTGAATAGTCCCATAATTTTTACCCCCTTTAATTTTGAACTGCCAACACAAGTATGCGGTCATCTTGATTGTATCCGTAACAGGTTGAAAGCGTTAGAATCTGCTGACCGTAAACAGGTGTAATTCCTGTGTCGTATATGGATTTCTCTTTTGCATATTCAATTCTTGAGTTATAGCTTTTTTCCGTTCCAACTGTTGTGAATCTGTACCAATCATCATCGGATTTTACTTTCATAACAGAAAAGACGGTGTAAGCAAATGCCCCGTCTTTCGTTTCAAGTATAATCCTTGGGTGTTCCTCTCCATATGATTTGCTTGTGTAATTGCAGAGAACTGCAAACATTGTGCCGTTGTTCATATGGTGTCCGTATATGATTAAATTTGTACTGTCAGCTGAACATCTGCTGTCCAGAAACGGTGTACCGCTGTAGCTGTACTCTCCGTAAAAGTTTCTGTTCAGATATTTCTGCGGATTATTCGGTGTGTGCATAACAGGATAGTTTATGTTTGTTCCCGATATGCTTATCCAGCCGAAACACTCGGAATTCATTGAAATGAGTTCTGATATTGAATGAGGTTCGTAATAGGTCGTGTAATACACTGTTTGTTCAGCCTGAACTTCATTATCAAAATCGCTGACTTTTAATATATTTGGCTTTTTAATTCTTTCTGTTACAGTATCTGTATTCGTTGTTTCCTCTGTAACGATTTCTGCAAGCTGTCTAAATTCTTCCTTTTCCTTGTTTTCGGTGTACATCCGTGAAAATATTGAAATCAAACAGGCAATTATAATTACAGAAAATATACCTATCACAATTCCCGTTTGGATTTTCCTTTTATGCTTCTTCATTTTCCACCTCCGAAATATACTGTTCGCCGTCATAGTCGGGCATCAAATCGCCGTTCATACTTGCTTCAAAATATATTGCAAGAAAACGCTTGATGTCGGCTTTCTTCATTCGGGTTACTTCAAAGCCTTGGTCTGAAATAATCTTCTCAACCCTGTTTGCTTTCTGCAAAACATTTTCGTATTTTGAAGATTTACACCTTGCAATGAACAGAAACTGCCTTGCGGTTGAGGTTTCGGTCTGAATACTGTCGAGAAAGTCAAGATCTTTAGCAAGAATTTTTCTGACCTTATCATTCTGTTCAGCTTCAATTCTGCCTTTGATATAACTTTTATTTGTATCGAAACACTCGCAGAAATCGGTACAGGTGATTTCAATATCCGGCACAGCAGAAAGCACCATCATCAGGTGGCGCACCTTGATTTCGATATTCGTGTGTGAAAGTACGGAAATATTTGTAGGCTGAACCATATAGAAAATAAATTCTTCCTTGCCGACCTTTAAACCGTTTTTCGTAAAGGTTTTTATGCCCATCAAATCCTGAACAGATTTACCTTTTGGTTTTTGCTTTTTCACTTTTTCTCCCTCCAGTAAAAGATTTGTTGTGTTGAAATAAAATACTTCACAGCATAGCGGATAAAATCAAGAATTGTTGTATCTTCAAGCCTTATTGACAAAAACCCGAAGCAAAGTGTCACTGCAAGCGGTACTATTATCCTCGTCTGTGCAAGTATCAGGATTGATAACAAAAGCGCTATGCTCATAATTGCAAAATCCCGTAAGCTCCACAGCCACAGATTGGCGGTAGCTTTGAGGTTCTGCGGATATAGATAAGTTGTCATAATATAAATTCTCCTTTACTTTGCCGCCCTCGCAACACTTCTCGTCAGGTTCACGGCAGTTGTAGTTGCGTGAACAATGCTCGTCATATTAACCTTAACTGATGAATCAAGTCCGAACTGCTGTGCAATTCTCGGCACTTCGTTTGATGCAAGCATTATTCCAAGTCCTAAAAGCATATTGCCGGGGAAGGTTAGCAACCCGAGGAACAGAAGAGTTGTCTGCATAAATGCCGTCAGACAAAGTGCCGCTATCTGTTTCATCCACTGATTGAAGCCGTCCTGATAACCTCTCGGAACACTGAACATATACAGCGAACCTACCGCCATCTGAATGAGCAGAATTCCTCCACGCTTGATGTTCGCAAAAAATATTTTTATTACGCAGTAGGCAAAAGCAATCATACATAACAGATTCAGCAAACCAAAATTCACTTGAACAGAAACTGCAAAACTACCCTCTAAAACGCTTGTGCTTTGTCCGGCTAAATCAAGGCTTTGCTGTCCTGCCATTATGGACGACAAATCCTTAGAAAATGTGTTTTGCAGGCTGATGCAGAACTTATACAACTCCACAGGTACTACGCCAAACAGCGAACAGGCAAAGAACCCTTTTAATACATTTATAGCGGTTGTTTTGATATTTGCTCTGCCGTTCTGATACTCTATTGCAACATCGAATACGGCAACGACCGTGCCTGCGACGAACAATGCCCAGCCAAAAAGAGTAAACAGATTTATTGTCGCCTGCACCCATTCAAGGTCAAACACATCTGCGCCCATATTTCCCATCATAGTGAAAAAGTCTGCGACAGCGTTGTAAATCGTTTCATAGAACCACTGTAACATCGTGTTCCATATAGCGTTTGAGATTTGCTCACCGAGGTAATCAAACACAACGCCTATGGCACTTCCGATTCCGCCGATGAAATCTCCTAACCAGTCAAAAATATAAATCACCTCCACAAAAGGCTGTTATGACTTAACACAACAGTCTTATTTTTATTGTTATCAGAGTATCGTCCAGATGTACAGTGGTGCTGTCAGCGAGAACACAAGACAACCGAAAAGTATTGCCGGCGCCGTGAACTCAAACTGTCCGTGCTTGCGATAATCGAGATAAGCAGTAGCAAGTTTAACAAAGAAAAGTATGGCAAGAATCATATCTACCGCAGGAAAGACAACATTGTTTACAACATTTTTAATCTGTGTTTGAGCCGATGTCCATGTGCTTTCGATTGCTGATGATACATCTCCTGCGGCAAATACTGTTACTGCCGATATTCCGAGCATTAACAGTATTACTGATATTTCTGCCAACCACTTCAACAACTTAATTTTTCTTGACTTTATCATTTTTTACCTCCGATTTTCTTAAATCATTCTCCGATATATATCTGACTTTGATGTTCAGCTTTTCGGCAAAGCGAATCTCTGTTTTCATGCCCTCGGTTATTTCATCACCGAAAACCCAGACCGCATCGCAAACCCAAAGCATAGAAAGTCCGGCAAGCATTCCGAGATTTCTCTCTTCTTCATTGTCATCATTCAAAATCAGGGCGTAAAAATGCGGTATGAACGGAGCCATACCGCACTCTAACGCATATCGGGCATATCGTTTTGCATTTTCAATATTTGCAGATACATTTCCGCCCAAAGGCGAACAGATATACACCCTGCGCATTATTCATCGTCCTCATCTTTCTTCTTAAATTTGATGATGAGAAATGCAATTAAACCGCCGACAGCAACAGAAGCCAATCCGATATAAAAGCCAAGATTTGAATTGTCACCTGTCTGCGGTTTTTCAGGTTCAGGCTGCGGATGAATAGTTACAGTCTGATTCTCATCTTCAATGTCAGCGTGTACTGCAATTTCTGTTCCCTCATGGTAGAGAGTTTCAAAAGCAACAATTTCTGTTTCTTTGGTAATTACAGAACCGTCAAAGGTAAAGGATACTGTTACTTCGCCGTCTGCTGTTTCGGGTGTGAATGTTACTTCGGAACAAACTTCTTTGCCGTCAACAAGGAATTGCTTACCCGTGGATTTATCCATAAGGACGCCTTTAATTGTGTATTCTTTTCCTGCTGTGAGATGTTTGTAGGAAACAACATCGTCAATGGTAATATCACCGTTAACTGTGAATTCCTTTTTACCGTCAATAGTTGCAGTTGTTCCGAGTTCAGGTATTTTATCGTTTTCAACTGTGATTTCGATAATTTCCTTGTTTTCAGAAATTGTTACGGTATAGTTTTCTTTATTAGGGAGATAACCCTCGGCAGGCTTTAACTCACGGACAATATATTCACCGTAGGGAATATCGGTAAATTCAAAAATACCTTCATCATTTGATTCGGCTGTAAGGATTGCAGTTTCTTCTGTGAATTCGGTTTCATTAATACCGAACATTCCAAATAATGCGCCTGCGATATTTTCGCCTGTTTCACGATCAATCTTCAAGCCTTTGATTGTGCCATAGATGATTTCATTTTCAATCGGTTCACCGTCATTTACAGAAATATGAACAGTTGCTGTATCCTGTCCTGCGTATTCAAACACAACAGGGTATTTTTTCTCGGATAGGATATAGTGATTGTCCGTGCTGATTTCCTTAACATAGTAACTTCCAATCGGAAGGTCGGTTGTGAAAGTCGCTTTTCCTTTTTCATCACAGGTGATGATTTCAATAAGTCCGTTCTTTGGAATGACTGTTCCGTTTGCGGCTTTCAAATCTTCATCAGCGTAAAGTCCGAATGAAACATTCAGAATTTCATCATTATTTCCGATGTTGAATTTCTCGTCCTGTTCAAGAATTTTTGTAAGGTCAATTACAACGTTTTGTCTGTCGTTAGTAAATGATGTTGAGGTGTTGGTTACCTTTTCGTTCTGTCCTGAGTAGGTGAGTTCGATATGATTTATAGTTCTGTTCAGAACAAATCCGTTAGGAGCTGTTTTTTCTACAACACGGTATTTGCCGAGGTAAAGCTGTTTGCTTATAGCTGTGCCTTTTGTGTTTGTTTTCAGTGTTGCGACAAGCTCGTCTTTCTTTGCTCTTACTGTTCCGTCAGGTGTTGTAATGTCCTCATCTGCATAAATTTCAAACACTGCACCCGACAAACCGCTTACAGAATATTCAGGCTGATATATGGTCGTAAGTGCAACATCATTTCCGTTTTCATCAGTATATCCGCCACCAATTGCCGTTACATTTGAGAAAATCTCGCCTGTTTTTTCTACGGTAATTGTACCTTTCTGCGGAGTATTTTTCTTCTCGGCTTTTACGATTGTAACGCCGTTTTCTTCACTTGTGTTTTCTGCCGTAATATCAAAATATACAGGTGTGCTGTCGAGGATATATCCGTAAGGAGCCTGCACTTCAACGGCTGAATAGCCTTTGCCATAAGGAAGAACTTCGGGAGTAATGAGATAACCCTCGCTGTTCGTGTAGAATGTGTCAATAGTTGTAACCTCGGGATAGGTGTAGGTCATTGTTACAAGCTTACCGTTAGGATCATAAATTTGAAAGCCTGCGCCTGCATACGGAGTCTGTTTGCCTGTTTCGCTGTCAATCTTTACTATCTTTACATAGCTTTCAAGGCTTGCATTATTGATGAGATATTTATATGTTTTACCATTATCATTTACAAACACATCAAAATCAGCAATGAACTCTGTGCCGTTCCACCCCTTGGTCTGATGAACAGTGTATGTGCCGTAAGGCAAATCCTTTGTTTCCGCAAAGCCGTACTCGTCACATATAAGATTATCTCTTTCGGATTCTTTTGCTTTTACATAGCTTCCCGATGATTTCAGATACACCTGAAATTCAGCACCTTTTTCGGGAGTTTCAATTTTTGTACTGCCGTCATCGGTGTGCTTTATGATTGAAATTTCACCCTTTAAAATATCCTCGGTTACGCACATTGAAATGCTGTTATTTTCAAGCGTATATTTTTTTGACTCTGCACCGATATAATATTCGCTTTCATCAAGCAGATAACCCTCGCTCGGCTCAATTTCTTTCAGAGTCCAGTTATCTCCGCATACATAGTATGAAGTTGTAAAACTGCCGTTTTTGTCTGTTGTATATTTATCTACCAGATTACCATCGTTGTAGATGCCGTAAACTGCGCCTGCAAGTGTTGCATCACCCTGTGAAGTCTTTGTTTCAGCGTCTGTTTTTGTAACAGTCAGATTCCACTTTTTAAGAACATTACTGAAAGATACAGTTGCCGTTTTCCCACTTTCAACATTTACGGTCTTTGATTTTTGTTCCGCATACTCTGTCGGAGTATGCTCGGTAACCGTGTATTTTCCGGGGACAAGGTCGGTTAATTCAAATTCACCTTTTGAGTTTGTTTTTACAGTTTTGCTGTAATCGCACCTTTGACGGTAAACTCAATATTTGCAACATTGCCGTCCTCGGAAGTTTTAACAAGCTTTAGATTGCCCGAGCTTGTCTTGACCTTGAAATATGCCCTTATCGGGTCAGCGTCGTTTTCAACACCTGTAATGACATCCTGAAGGCTTGCGTCACCGTAGGGAACAAGAGTTGTATTTCCTACGCTCGGCATTGACTTTGCAGAGTTGAATGTTACTGTATCGTTGATGGGATTCGAGGAGGTGAGTGTCAGCTTGTTGCCTGATACAGATGCGCTCACACCGCCTGTTGTCTTGAAGCTAAAATCCGAAAGAATACTGTTGCTGTCGGTAAGAGTTAATGTGTACTTTCCGTCCGAGTATTTCATCTCATAGGTTTTAGCCTTTGAAGCAATTGCAGATGCAAAGCTTGGAACAGTTGAGTAATTGGCAAGGCTTTTTGAGATTGTATTGTAAACCGACTTAACTCCGGGATTTGCTCCGTCTGCACATATACCATCAATAAACTTTGTATTTGTGCATTTATAGCCGTCATTTGTAGAGCGACAGCCTGAAACAAACTCCCATACAATCAGCTGTGTTGCCACCCATTTCTGATCATCTGTTCCGCTTAAGCTTTTTTCCGAACCGGGTTTGCCATAGAGCAGAGCAAGGTTAATTGCTTTCTGCTTTGCCGAGCCTAAATTCTTCCAAACGGTTGAGGCACTTTCTGTCAGCGTATTGCCTGAGTAGAGTGTATGACCGGGTTCAATGCAGTAGGCTTCTTTTCCGTCTGCAAAAATCTTGCACAACTCTTCTCCGGGAGTTCCGACCGTGTAGCCGTCGCTGACTGTTGTCTGCTGAAATTTGATTATATTGCCTGTGCTGTCATAACAGTAATCAAAGGTGATTGTAACCTTATCACCGCTTGCCGCACTTACGGGGAGTGCAAACATTGTTCCGAATATTACGGCAACCGCAAGGAAAAGTGCTGTTATTCTTGTGAAATTCCTTTTAGCTAAAATGTTTTTCATTCTAAAAATTCCTTTCTTGGTAAAAAATAAGGCAAAGTCGGTTGACTCTGCCTGCTGATAAAATATTCTGTTTTTGCTTACTCAAATCATAATTTCATCGCCTGCCCTTCATTGAAATCTTCATCTATATCATCGGACTGCTCACTGCCGTCTGTGATATTTACATACTCGCCGATAATGTTCAGCGCTTCGCAGTAACTTTCCGAACTCGTAACACGACTGCACATTTCCTTTGCCTCGTCAGCCATACCGTTTTGTTTGAGAGTGTGACTTGCAATTCCTAACAGATTGAATATGTTGCCGTCCTGACCTATCAATGCACAGTCAGGTTTGACCTTTTCTGCTTTGATTTGCTCATCGGTAATAAATCCACCGAGCTTGTTTTCCACATAGTCGGAAAGCCAAGTTCCTGCAAAGGCTGTGTAGGACTGTAATCTCCACATTGCAAGCTTGCCGATGTCAAGGTGGACATCGGCAAATGGATAAAGAATACAGGTAACGCCGTCATTTTGAAACACAGAAACATTCTCAAACTTTGTATTGTCAAGAAGTATTCCTTTGTCCGTAAGCATTTTATTGATGCCGTCCATCCATTCTTTAATTTCACCTCCACAGCCCTGCAAGATAAGACCTTCCTTGCCGTTCATACGGCGGAGATCTGTTAGAGTTATTTGGTTTATTTTCATTAAGATCAATCCTTTCAAAAAATAACAGCACCCGATTAAGAGTGCTGTCTATACTTTATTTAGCAGTAAACTACATATATTTTGTTGTTTTCTGTGATTACATTGAATGATAAGTTGCTCGGAGCTATGCCACTGCTTTGGTAGTAGTAGGCTACATGCTCAACATCGCCGTAGCAATCTGCCGTCAGTTCCGAAGTGCTGTCATAATATGATGCGTTTGTTGGCGAAAACCAGCTTGCGTTGCCTGTATTCAGCGAGGAATCATATTTCATTCCGAGCTGCTGACCGTAAGCTATGCAGGCACTCACCGCATACTGAACATCAACCGTTTTTGCTTTGGTAGGCGGTTGCGTAGGCTTTTGCGCAGGTTTCTGTGTTGGCTTTTCCGTAGGCTTCTGCACAGGCTTTTGCGTTGGCTTTTCAGCAGGCTTTTGAGTAGAATTTTCAGTTTCTTTTTTAGCAGTCGATTCCGATTTTTGCTTATTGCTATTTGCTATATTCCTGCTGTTGTTCTGAACCTCAGATTGTGTTTCCTGAATCGGATCCGTTGTCGAAACAACCGCCGAATTTTGCCCACTGTCGGCTTTTTCTTCGGTTTGGGTATTCTTTCCCGAAGGCTCTGTTTCTTTTGAAACTGTGGCTTTTTCGGGGATTGTTATTTCAGTTGTTGCCGTTGCAAAAGTTTCCGTAGATACAGAAACATCCGCAGCCTTTGAAACTACGGATGTCTGAATATCGTTATTTAATTTTTCTTCTGCTGTACAAGCTGTGAATGTTCCTGCTGCTAAAATCAATGTCAACATTATTGCGATTTTCTTTTTCATACTATCGCCGTCCTTTCAAGCAACAAGTATATCCAAAGAATTTCAAATGTCCAGAGCATATTCTTAAATTTTATCGCAAAACTTTATAATTTCATTCTTTCTTTGTTCCACTGCCTCCTTATACTCTACTGAACACAAGCCTAAACTATCGCAACACTCAATCTCCAAATGTCCATAGAAGTGTTCGATGCTTTCAATAACTCGGCTACATTCTCTAATACTTGGACCAGTTCTTAAAGCTATTGAATATCCTTTCTTTCCGCTACTTATGGTAGCATGAGGGTCATGAGTGTTACACCAAGGTGTGCACCTATCAATAAAAGCCTTAAATTGTCCCGGAATGTCAGCCCAATATGAAGGAGACACTGATATAATAATATCTGCCCATTCATACTGTTGAATTATTTTGACTACATCATCATCTTGAATACATTTAGCTGTATTATGACAATTTCTACACCCTTTACAAAAACTTATATCAAAATCATCAATACAAATACTTCTGACATCATATTTTTCTTTCAAACAATCTGAAACAATATTTACTATTTCAGCAGTTGCGCCATTTCTTACTGGACTACAATTCATTACTAAAACTTTCATTTTATTTATCTCCCCGAAATTACCATTCAAATTGAAAGATATTATACATAAGTCTAGAGTAAAAGTCAAGGCAAAATCACATACTCTGCGTAAAGCATTCCGATTCATTTTCCGACATATCCTCGATTTCTTCTTCACTCTGCTGTTCATCAAGTGCCTGATGATACGCTTCCATAACCTTGCTGTTGAGTAAATCTCTTACTTCTTTGGAAATCGGGTGAGCAATCTCGCTGAACTTCGTTTCGCCGTTTTCGTCAACATAGTTACTTGCAGGCATTGCAACAAACAGTCCTTTTCTTGAGTTCATCACTCTGATTCCGTGAATTGCCACAGCACCGCCGACAGTAACGCTTGCAAACGCCTTTGTGTTGCAATCATCTACATCAACGAGCTTATCAATCCTTACCTTGATATACGGCAGTTTCTTTTTCTGATTATTGTTTTTGTTTCCTTTGAAATTTGTATTCTGTGCCATTATAAATTTACCTCCGATTTAGTGTTTCTGTTTTTCTGCCCACAGCAGAGAAAGGTGAATAAGTGCATCTCTCTGTTCTTCCTCGGACAGGCTGTCGAGGAAATCTTCAAGGGTGAAATTATCCTCGAAATCTTCTTCTGATTCCTTGCAGTTGTAGCAGATTTTTTCTTTCCTGACAAGTACCGAGCCGTCATCCTGTTGGGTGAATGATAAAACATCGTTGTATCTGAATCCGATTCGCTGGCGGATTTCATAGGGGATTGTAATTCTTCCTTTTTCCCCGAGGACTCTGTATATTTTTAGCATTGCTCGTCCTCGCTTTCCGCAAGCTCTGCTCTGCACTCATCACAGATGCAGTCGTAACAATTACACTCGTCATCAAAATTTTCGCAATCATCATCACACCTTTCAATCAAAATTGCTCCGTCCACAGCTGAAATCTGCACAGCACAGTCGGATGTGATTCCTGATACAATAAGTGCGTCAAGCGGTATGCTTACATAAATTCTATTTTCCATTGTTAATAATACACTCCTTCAAAATTTGTTCTAAATCTATTTGTTGTTCGATTGTCAAGTCAAGCAGGCTCAATTGCAACGGTTTGTTTCTCTGCCTTTCATACATATCGTAGTTGCTGATTAGCAGTTCGGGGAATTGTTCGCCTGCATTGATTCGCTGTTTCATATTGTGTAACCTTGTGAAATCAAAGAATGAATATCCGTCATATAAATTACGGATTTCCTCACAATCGTTATATGATACAAGCCATTTGCCTTTTGAATTTGCAAGCGTGTTTTTCAGCCTCAGATGGTCATCCCAAGTGAATCCGCATTGATAAACATACTCGCTTGAAAAATACGGCGGATCGCAGTAGAAAAATGCATTTTCTCGGTCATAATGCTTTATTAAAACTTCGAAATCCTGATTTTCAATCACAGTATTTTCAAGTCTTTTTCCGACTTGCTCTATCATTTGAAACAGGCTCACTACTGAAAATGGCTGACAGGCAAATGACTTCCCACCGCTTGAATAGCTGTATCGCAAGAGTTTCAGAAACATTACTGCTCTGTGCAAGTCATAGTCCTGTTTCATTTTTATATACAATTCAATGATTTCTTCTGCTTTCAAGTCGGACAGGATAATCTTCGTCAGTTCCAACTCCTCATCAAGGTACTTATCTTCAAACTTCTCCTGTCTAAAGAAATCCCTGATTGCATTAAAATCATCCCTTGAATTTAGGGGATAAAATCCGAGTTCTTTTATGAATGCCATAGGTCTGTCACGCATACAGCGAAAGAGGTTTACAAGATTATGGTTATAGTCATTGTAGACCTCAAACTTATCAGGCTTTTTCTTGCCTAAAAGTACAGCTCCCGAACCTCCGAAGGGTTCAATATACCTTTCGTAATTCAGAGGAAACAGGGCGTACAAAATATGAAGGATGGATGTTTTGTTACCCATCCAACTCACAGGGGTTTTGATATTCATCACTCCATTTCTGAATACCAATCGCCCCAGAAACGACAAAAAGCCGTTGATTAAGCTTTTAACTCAACCAACGGCTTATATATGAAAACCAATACCAGTCGTTCGGAACGATTGATATTAGTTTTTATTTAATTTTTATCGTTTACCTTTTTGATAATCTTCCCGATTTCAGAGATTACCTTCACTGTCACAGCATTTCCTGCCATCTTGTTGAGCCTGCTGTCGGATAGTCCTGTCGCTTTTGCCTTGTCAAACTGATCATCTGTGAAGCCTTGTAATTTCCAGCACTCCCTCGGAGTAAGTTTTCTTATTCTGCCGATATGAACTTCTCCGTTTGGCTCAACAAAAGCAACTGCGAATTTTTCATTGTTATCGAGAACATCTGAATTTTCTACAAACACTCCCGAATGTTCAGCTTTTCGGTTACTGATTCCCGAGTCGTGCCTTGCGGTTATGCATCTTGCAATTTCTGTCAGTTTCGGGTCAGGGTTAAGGTCAATAAAATAGTACGCCTGCGTTGCTGAGGTTGTTAGAGTATGTGCTACCTGATTGCCGACTCGACCACGTCTTGAGTTCTGTCCAGAAAAAGCAGTATCAATGCTGTCGCCGGGATATGCGATCTGATAACCGTCTTTGGTCTTAGATTTTATCGGCAAACCAAAATTTTCAGTATCTTCAATAAGATAAAGTCCCGAATGACCGCCGAATCCTCCTGAACCGCTTGTCAGCGTACAGCTTAGTCCCTTTGATGAGTAGATTCGCTCACCTTGCGTTGGCTTTTCGTTGTATAAGAGCTTTTCCGCTTGTTTGCGTGAAAGATAGTACTTCTCCGGCACATTGTCCTCAAAGATAGCCGATAATGAACACTCGATTTCGTGACTGGGGAACTCCGAAATTTTTGCTGTTAAGTATCTGCCAGCACACATCATACCCCTCGTCGGCACAAGCTCCGCTTACTCGTTTCGACCGCAAGCGGTCAAAAGCTCGTTCGATATGCTGTGCCTCCTCTCCCCAAAAAGCTTATAGCTTTTCGGGGACCCCGTACGGAGGATTGTTTCAAATGTTTTGCCTGAGTCATGGTTAAGGAGACCGGGAACGTTTTCGAGGTAGAGATACTTAGGTTTTTTAACGGCAGCAATTCGAGCAATCTCGAAAAACAGCGTTCCTCTTGTATCGTCAAATCCTTTTCTTGCTCCGGCGATTGAGAAAGACTGACAGGGAAATCCTCCAACAAGAAGGTCGAAATCGGGTAACTGTTCGGGTACAATTTTTCTTTCGTCATCAAAGTAAAGTTCACCTCCGGTATCGTATATTGCTTCATATGCCTGCTTTGCATACTTATCGATTTCGCAGTATCCGACGCACTCAAAACCACCTATGGCTTCAAGGCCTGAACGAAAACCGCCGAGCCTGCAAACATATCAAAGAATTTGATGGACATAAATCTTCATTCCAAACGAAGATTTATATATTAAGAAACACCTCACATTCCCATAGTCATTCCGCTATCCTCATCAGGAGTTTCATCTTCAACTTCTGACATGGATTGGTTTTCTGCTTCGATTTCTTCCTGTGTGAGCTTTCTGAATGAGTCCTCGCCGGGAACCACTCCAAGTGAACGACCGTTGTCCCACTCAGGGAATATCGTTCCCATTGAATCAACAAATTTAACTGTTCCTCTTGTTCCTGCCGGAACAGGTGCGTAAGGATCCTTCATACTGATAAGCTCAATTCTTGTACCCGGCGGATACAATTTCTTTGTGCTTTCAGCGATTCTGCGCTGTCTTTCATATTCGTACAAGTTATACATCTCCTAAAGTTAATTTGTTTAATTGCATTGTTTTTTAAGTGGGACTTCTGATTTTTATTGTCATAAAATCAACCTCCGTCTTTTTTTCTGTTTGTATTGACATTTTTGTTGTCAGATAAATGTGAGATTTCATTTTCATCACAATCATCATTTCGCCTGTCAAAATTCGGTTTCTGACGCATCTCTCTTTCAAACTTCCTGAGTTCAGGTGTGTCGGTAAAATACATTTAAAATCATTCCTTTCAATTTTTTGTAAATAAAAAAGGCAACCGTTCTAATCAAAAAAATTAAAACGATTGCCAAATAAAAAAAGAGCCAATTACTATATCTCTAAAATAAGAAATATAATGATTGGCTCATATATTTGATAATATTAAATTAAGCAGATTAGCGAAAGTAATCAGTTTTCTTTACCTTTAACTAAATTTTGTAGCTTTTCAACAGCTTCATCTTTAGTTTCAGAATCCTTTACTATTTGGATAATTGAGTTCATAAGAACATCAAATTGTTTGTCTGTCATATTTTCGAACTCCATATCTTTTCCTTTCCGATAAATCAATTATCACTTCTACCGGAAATAAATTTTGTATATAAGTAATTGAGGCTCATAGAAAAACTATGAGCCTCTTTTGGCTCCCCCAACTGGGCTCGAACCAGTGACATCATGATTAACAGTCATGCGCTCTACCGACTGAGCTATGGAGGAATATACAATTTTCTTTGGGATTTACCAAAGATTTTTGTCAAGACTGCACAAAGAGCAATCTTTTTTTGTTACTTAAGTCTCCGGTAGTGGACTTAAACAACATATTTGGTTGTTTCCTCAAACTAATCAATAGTTTCCGGTACATTTCTGTACACTCGCACTACCGACTGAGCTATGGAGGAATATAAGACAAAACACCCTGCTGGGTGATTTGCTTGTGTTGGCATCTCCCTATTTTTCCAGGCCGTCACCAGCCAAGTATTTTCGGCACCACTGAGCTTAACTTCTGTGTTCGGTATGGGAACAGGTGGACCCTCAGCGTCATCAACACCAACTATTCTTTTGTATTTATTCTTCCCATCTCTGAGAAGTTTATACCATCTTTATGGTGACTCGTGCGGGAATCGAACCCGCGTTGCCGGCGTGAGAGGCCGGAGTCTTAACCGCTTGACCAACGAGCCATCTGTTTGTAACAAAGGCTAATGGTCTTGCTTTTCATTAGCCCCTGTTACCGTCTTGGTGCACCATCAGGGGCTCGAACCCGGGACACCCTGATTAAGAGTCAGGTGCTCTACCAACTGAGCTAATGGTGCATTTCACAGTCGCTTAATAGCGCCCTGAAAACTGAATAAATGTTAAGCAAACCATTGAGAAGTAATATTGTAAATACTTTAATAAGCTGACCAAAAGACTCTTGTGGTCAAGCCCTCGACCTATTAGTACTGCCAAGCTAAATGCCTCACGACACTTACACACGCAGCCTATCAACCTCGTAGTCCTCAAGGGGTCTTACTTGCTTATGCAATGGGATATCTAATCTTGGAGTCGGCTTCACGCTTAGATGCTTTCAGCGTTTATCCGTTCCGTACGTAGCTGCCCAGCCGTGCCATTGGCATGACAACTGGTGCACCAGAGGTACGTCCATCCCGGTCCTCTCGTACTAAGGACAGAGCTCCTCAAATATCCTGCGCCCACGACAGATAGGGACCGAACTGTCTCGCGACGTTCTGAACCCAGCTCGCGTACCACTTTAATCGGCGAACAGCCGAACCCTT